>ERZ1023508.329-NODE-329-length-14984-cov-422.326747_pt1 | contig 14984 bp, 13 predicted proteins | sample MGYA00380548_ERZ1023508 | MGnify/ENA primary metagenome ERZ1023508 (study PRJEB33173, sample SAMEA4830311) | metagenome | study: EMG produced TPA metagenomics assembly of the PRJEB25223 data set...
AGAGACTCCTTTTTGAAAAAGGAGTCTCTTTTAATCTATTTTCTAATAATAATCACTCATATAAATAGAAGAAGATAATTTTTAATTCACATTATCATTTGTGAAGAATAATATGTTTATTTAATGATGATGGTATTTAGTACTGTGTTCAATAATACTAGAGCATACTGCAGCCTTAGTTTTCGTATTACAATAACTATAACCATAACATTTTGTGCTTCTAAGTAAAGCTTTGTCACAGTCACTTCCAGGAAAATCACAATAGCCTTGGGGTTACTTTTGGTTAATGTACATTATCACTATGTGGACCATTAAACCTATTACAATGCACCCATTCTCCTTTTTTATACTTTTCCCATAACCTGCTTCTTGAGTTACTGTGTTAATCCCTTTATCCATATTATCTATTATTTGGTTTGTATTTATATCAACATCTGCGGTTTTTTCTCTATTATTACTAACAACAGTAAATCTGGTTTCATTTTTTAAATTATCTACTTTAACAATATAACGGTTATTTATTTCATGTTTTTTCCGTTTATGTAAACATCGCCTTCTGATAAATTCACATCACTATTAGCACCTTTTTCTGTACTATTCCAGCCACTATTTTTATATTTTTGTACTACCTTCTCGAGCATTTTTTATAAGATGTTCAATAAACTGCTTAGATTTTAAGAAACCAAATATTAATAAAGAAATTAATATAACCCCTAGGAATAACAAGATTATTGACATAAAATCCTTCCTTTTATGATATTATAAGCAAATCAAACGATACCACAAACCAATTTTAAATAACCTTCATTTTTGACACAAAACCTCTTAACTTTATGTTAATAGTGTGACGTGTTTAAATGATAGTACGTTAATTAATTTAACAGTTTTGCATTCCTACCAATTATGATGTTATAATGCACTTAACAAAGTTATTAAGCATAATACACCAATCCCCTCACTACTTCCGATAGTGAGGGGATTTTTTAGGCGTTAGCTAAAGGTCGCCTATTTTTTCTTATCGTTGCGATTACGTAGCCAATGCGCAAATAACGCTACGATACAACCACTCGCTGCCGTGGTCGTGATGTGAACAAAGTTATCAAGCATAATTACACCTCCTCTCTACGTCAACTTGACGCCTGAGAGATAGGCGACTCCATTATTATACCATCTGTAATTACGTATACATATGCGCTTCCGATAAGTTAAATGATGTTAATATGTCATAATTTTAGGATTTATTTAATAATATCGATTAACTCTTTCTTAGCTGCTGCTCGGGCTGGAATCCAACCAAAAACAATTCCTATCAACATAGAAACACCTACCGCAATGACGACAGAACTGATACTAACGACACTCTTAATGTAATCTGGTGTAACCGCATCAACTAGACTAGCAATTAAAATACCTAGAATCAATCCAATAAGACCACCAAGAACACAAAGGACAACACTTTCTACTAAAAATTGTAGCTCGATATCTCTACTTTTCGCCCCAAATGCGCGTCGGATTGCTATTTCCTCCGTACGTTCAGTAACTGAGATGTACATTACATTCATAACACCAATACCTGCAATAAATAACGAAATCCCTGCTACTGCTGCCACAAAGTAAGTAATGCCATCAAAGACTTTGTTAATGCCTTTCATCATCTCTTCAGTATCATTATAACTATAGCTACCGTCAGATATGCCCGAACCATTTTTATTCAATTTATCTGCAACTTTGTTAGCTACTTCTTTTTTATTCGCATTATCGGCAATTGTTAGTTGTAATGATGGAAAATCTTGTTGTAAGTTGCCCATATATTGATTAAATGTTTGAGACGGCATGCTAACAGCTTTAGGGTTCATCATATCATTCACGATACCTACAACTTCAAAGCCTTGGCCATCAATATACAACGTCTTACCTATCGCATCTTTATTAAAGACATCTTTGGCAATTTTATCATCAACCGTTACGACCTTTTTGCGTAATTCATTATCTTCTGAATCGAAGCCTTTTCCTTCTTCAGGACTCGTTACTTCATCTTTTTTCAGAATACTGATGTCGCCTTTTTTCTGCGGATTTGTCATTTTTGCTGAATAACCTTGATCCTCAGTTTCTTTAATTTTGGCATCTGACACACCATCAATTTGTTTAACAATGCCTATATCTTGCTGACTGAAAGGATTATTTTTCGCACTTTCTCCACTGCTTGTCATAAAGCTAATAAGTGCAGAATTTTTACCAGCGCCTGAATCTGAGAATTCATCTGCTGCAGTCTTTTTAAAACCATTACCTAATGACATAATCGTTATAACCGCCGCAATACCAATAATAATGCCAATCATAGTAAAGATATTACGTCGTTTGTTTTTTAAAATAGATTTGAATGAGATGGCAATAATATTTGATAAATTCTTCATTCTACCACCTCTTCTCGCTGAACGCGTCCATCTAAAATATGGATAATACGATCGGCTTTATCGGCAACTTTACGATCGTGTGTGACCATAATCATCGTCGTATTATACTCTTTATTTAACTTCATAAATAATTCCATAATATCCTTCGAGGTCTTCGAATCTAACGCCCCCGTTGGTTCATCAGCAATAATAAATTTAGGTTGATTAATAATGGCACGTGCAATCGCCACACGTTGTTGTTGCCCACCTGATAATTTATTAGGGACAAGATTTTCTTTATCGTACAAGCCCACATCATGCAAAGTGTCGACTACTCTTTGTTTGCGCTCTTGTGATCCTAATCCAGCGTATACCAAAGGGATGCTTACATTCTCTAAAATAGTATTATTTTGAATTAGTTTGAAGTTTTGGAATACGAATCCTACGGTCTTATTTCTAATATCTGAGAGTTGATTATCTGAAGTTTTTTTATAATTTTCTCCATTAAAAAGGTAATCTCCTTCATATCCACGGTCAATAAACCCTAGTATATTGATTAATGTACTCTTACCAGAACCTGAAGGACCCATAATCGCAATGAATTCACCTTCGTTAATGTTGATATTAATGTCTTTCAAAATATGGTTCTCTTCATCCCCATTTTTGAAGTATCGATTGATATCTACAAGTTCTATCATGATGACACCTCAACTTTGTCTCCATCATTTAATGTTTTTTTAGGATTTTTGAGGACTTTGTCACCTTTTTTCAATCCTTCTTTAACGAAGATTTCTCCGTTTACTTTATCGATTTTAATATCACGTTTTTCAACTTTATTATCTTTATTAACGACAAAAACGTTATTATCTTTCGTTAATACTGTTTTAGGTAATTTAATAGAGTCTAATGGTACTTTTACTTCCATAGAATAACCTGCACGTACTGGAATATCTATATCACTAATAATCACAGTGTATTTAGAGGACTCTGAATCATTACCTCCACTTGGCGCTGATTGAATTGGGTTGGATGACTGCATTGCAGCACCTTCTTCATCACCACTTCCTCCAGCACTCGCACTATTTGCAGCTCCAGATTCACTCAACTGATCTTCATAGCTTTTAGGCAATTCTGAGATCTTTTTAATTGTCCCTTTACCTGTTTTACCGTTACTTGTGATTTTAACGTCTACCTTGTCTCCTTCTTTGATTTTTTCTAAATCAAATTCTGAAACTGTTGTCTTAATTTGTGGTTCATTTGAAACCAATTGCAATATCGTTTGACCATCAGATAGATTTTCGCTATTTTTGATATCTACTTTACCATCAAATGCTGCATAAACACTGTCATTGATTTGTTTATCATGTTGATTTAACTGTTGTTGTGCTTCGTTTAATGCACTTTGATCTTGTGTCAGTTTCTTCTGTAAATCACTATTGTTGGGCGCTTGATTGATATTTTTATAATCTTCATTAACAGCACCCTGTGTTTCGTCCACTTTATCTACTAATTGTTGGCGTTTATTGTTGTTAACGTTATAGTTAATGAGTGAGTCACCTTGCTTAACTGATTGACCATCGTCAACTTGTGTACTTACAAATGTGCCTAACTGGCTATTGTTGTTATATGTTTTTACTGAATGAGGGGAAGCTTTCCCTTCTAAATTAAGTGGACTTTCTTTCTCCACTTTATATGTATCGTAACCGTCTTTTTCTTTTTCATCGCTATTCACTTGTTTTAACACTAAAGCGATGGCTAACAATCCTATAACTGCGACAATCCCTATAAGCCACATCCATTTTTTCTTCAATTAACAAACACTCCTTATATATATTCTCACCATAAGATTATCACAATAACGCAATTTAAAAAATAAAGCATTTCATAATAAATAAATCAATATTATTTTGAATATATACATATAACAATATTGACACTTGAACTATTTTATTTCAATTAAATCTACTACATCTAGTACCTCTGCTATGGCTAAATATAAATACTCATTTCAATTGCGTAATTACTCAACTTTTTATTTATAATTGTAAATTAATATTTCATTTGTATATTAAAATGTAAAAGTTAACAAAATTTTTTCTAAATTTTCAGAATCTAACAAATTACTTTTAATTATTTTATGGTAAATTTAATTTATTTAGCATTTATATAAGGGGGAGGTTATTTGAGTTACTTCAATAAAGAACGTCATCATACGCCAAAATCTAAGAAAAAATTTAAAATGCCACACATCTATGTCATTTTATTTGTTTTTGGTGTAATCGCTACGATTGCTACTTATATTGTTCCGTCAGGTGAATTTAAGAGAATTAAGGGTCCTGAGGGCAGAGAAATGGTGGATGCTGATTCATTCCACTATATTACTTCTGCACCAGTAGGCATTGTCGACTTTATATCGATTATTCCCAGAGGACTTATTGAAGCTGGGGAAATCGTATTCTTTACATTAATTATTGGTGGCATGTTCATGGTACTTAGAAGAACCGGAATTATTGAAATTGCTGTTGATAACTTAGCGCGTCGCTTTATTTATAAAAGTATATTTATTATTCCTGTATTAACTACGGTATTTGCTATTGTAGCTACTTTAATTGGTACCGCAGAATTATCGCTAGTTTATATTCCTGTCATCATTCCACTCATCATCGCTTTAGGATATGATTCTATCACTGCCACAGCGATTGCTCTGTGTGGAACAGTTGTCGGCTTTACAGTTGGTGTGCTTAATCCTATCAATACTGGATTAGCTCAAAAGCTTTCTGGCATCCCTGTATTCTCAGGTATCGGTTTAAGAATCATCTTATTTATCGTAGTGTTAGCAGTCACAATTATTTTCATTATGCGTTACGCTAAAAAAGTTCAAAAACAACCAACTTTAAGCTCCGTATATGAAGATGACTCAGAAAAAAGAGAGCTTTATCAACACATTACAGAACATGCACCAACTACAGCTACAACAAGACAAAAGTGGGGCATCGCTGTTATCTTTGCCTTCTTTATTATCCTGGTTTACGGCGTCACTACCCAAGGTTGGTTTATGGTAGAAATGGCTGGTTTATTTATATTCATGGGTGTCATCGTCGGGATCGTTTCTGGTCTATCAATGCAAACTATTTGCGAAGCGTTCAATGATGGCTTTAAGGATGTGCTCATGGGTGCAATCATCGTTGGTCTTGCACGTTCCATTGCTGTAGTACTTGAAGACGGCAAGATTATGGACACTATCGTTCATGGGCTTGGTTCAATCATTGATGGTACTACGCCAACAATTGCAGTCATAGGCATGTATGCAGTACAAATGTTGATTAACTTCATAATCTCTTCTGGTAGCGGGCAAGCATTGGTTACAATGCCGATTATGGCTCCTTTAGCTGATATGTTAGGCATTACTAGACAAACTGCTGTCTTGGCTTTCCAACTTGGTGATGGTTTCACACACATATTTTATCCTACGAGTGGTTACTTTATGGCAGCATTAGCCATAGGTGGCGTTTCTTATACTAAATGGATCCGCTTCTTCTTCCCACTGTTTATAATATGGGCAGTTATTTCTATCATTACATTGATTATTGCACAACTTAGTGGGTGGTCTTAAATAATTTTTATCACATAATAATATTTTCAAAATATAATACTCAAAACTAAATCAAAAATTACATATGTTATGATACTTATCGCAATCCAATAACCTTAAAATAACACCATGCATAAAAGCGATACTTAACAATCTGTATGTCTTTTTGAGACGATGTTAAATTTCTAGGGAGCAAGAGATAAACTTATTACTAGTTTTTCCTGTTCCCTTCACTACTGTATGAGTTAAAGCACACTAAATCAAAAAAGCTCATACCATTAGGTACTTCATTGATAATCAACGGTTACCAAAATCAATTTCAAAACCTAAGTCTTCTATCATTTTATAATCTAATTTATTCGGTTGACCACCTGTAATAAGATAATCTCCTACAAATATTGAATTCGCAGCTTTTAAAGCTAGTGGTTGTAGTGAGCGTAAATTAACTTCTCTACCTCCAGCAATCCTAATCTCTTTAGATGGGTTTATAATTCTAAATAACGCTATGATCCGCAAACATTTCATTGGTGTTAAATCATCCATTTCGCCAAACTTTGTTCCTTTAATAGGATGTAGAAAATTAATAGGAATACTATCCGCATCTATTTCTTTTAATGCAAATGCCATATCTATAATATCTTGATTAGATTCTCCCATACCGCAAATCACTCCAGAACATGGCGAGATATGATTTTTCTTCATGATTTCTATCGTATCCGTTCTATTTTTGTATGTATGCGTAGTTACAACTTCCTCATGATAGTTTTCACTCGTATTAATATTATGGTTATATCTATCCACGCCAGCTTGTTTTAGTTTTTTAGCTTGTTCATCATTTGTTAACCCTAAACACGCACATATCTTAAGTTGAGGATGTTTCGTCTTAATTTCTTCTACTGATTTACTTATATGATCTATTTCTTTGTTACTAGGTCCTCTACCACTCATTACAATGCAGTATGTACCTATGTCATGTTGATGTGCTACTTCAGCACCTTTAAGAATTTGTTCTTCGGAAACCAATGCATACCTCTGTTTTTGTTTCATGTCTCTAGACTGCCCACAATAACCACAATTTTCTGGGCATATACCACTTTTTGCATTTAAAATCATATTTAATTTCACTTTTTTTCCATAGTAGTGCTTTCTCAAAATATACGCCTCATTCAACAAATCTAATGTATCCACACTTGCGTCTTCATATACATTCAATAACATTTCTTTAGTCAATTGCTTTCCTTGTAAAATACTTTGAGCTAATTTCATATATACATCCCCTTTTAAAATATGAATTAAATATTATTTTTAAATTCCTACTTAATTCATCATAAAACGAATTAACATAAAATGTAAACCTTTTAAGTAATTTGGTTTACATTAAACTCATGTTCATTCAATATACTTCACATCCTTCTCTTTATTAAGGTAATAAGTCAATTTTCCCACTAAATATTTGAATGTTTTTAATTGCTGAATGATAATTATAGTAATTGATATATTATTATCTGGCAGGAGGTAACCATGAGTTTAGCTGAAACTTTATTTACGACGGGAGAATTTTCTGAATTATGTAGTGTAAAAAAGCAAACACTTTTCCACTATGATGAAATTGGTATTTTAAAACCTCAATATAGAAATGACAAAGGCTATCGATTTTACACTTTAAAACAATTAGAAACTTTTAGTGTGATTGATATATTGAAGGATCTTGGCTTATCGCTGACTGAAATAAAAGAATTTTTAGATATTCGTTCACTACCTAAAACAATTAACCTGTTAGCTGACAAAGAACAAGAAATAGATTTAAAAATCCAACAATTAAAACAACAAAAGCTAACCATACAAAATAAAAAGAATTATTTATCTGAGTCTTACAAAGCTGACTTTTCTTCTATAAATATTGTAACGTTGCCGACACAATACTATTTGTTAAGTGACACTATCGGCGACGTAACCCTTAAATCTTCATCACATAAACTCATGTCGTTTATTAATTTTATAAAGCATAATCATCTAGACTCTGGTTACCCTATTGGTGTAATCCTTGCTAAAAATAACATTCAAAACGATAAATTCACTGAGTTTACAAATTTTTATATTCAAGTAGAACAAAATATCGAGCAGTCGCATTTTACTAGGGACCAAGGACAATATATTATTGCCTACCATGAAGGCCCTGATGAAACGTTATACAAAACACATAAAAAAATTAAAGATTATCTAATAAACACTGGATTTAAAATGATTGGTGATAGCTTTGAAGAATATGTGGTTGATGAAATCAGCACTAATGGTCCAGATAAATATGTCACAAAAATTTCTATAGCTGTGACAAAAATTTAACACCTTCTATTTTGTATAAAAACTTACAAAACCATGCTTGACTATCTGGTTACCGTATAGTTTATATTTTTATATATGGAAAGTAGGTGACCGTTATGAATATTAAAAAATGGATAATCTTATGTTTGGTCTCTAGTGCATTATTTTTAATCGTGATTGATATGACAGTTTTATATACTGCTCTGCCATTGCTAACACATGATTTAGAAGCGACAGCTACACAAAAATTATGGATTGTTAATGCCTATGCTTTAGTAGTTGCGGGATTACTACCTGGTCTTGGTACACTGGGAGATTATGTAGGCTATAAAAAAATGTTTTTACTTGGTTTGGCTATTTTTGGTGGCGCTTCATTGCTAGCAGCAAGTGCTACGACACCAACTGTATTAATATTAGCTAGAGTGTTATTAGCTATAGGTGCTGCTACAATGATGCCCTCAACACTATCAATCATAAAATTAACGTTCAAAGATTACCAAGAACGTGCATTAGCACTAGGTATTTGGTCAGCTATTACTGCAGCTGGTGCAGGTTTAGGGCCTGTAATAGGCGGTCTTTTATTAGAGAAATTTTCATGGCCATCTGTATTTATTATCAATATACCTGTTGTGATGATCGTCTTAATTATTTCTTATATTTTAATTCCTCAATATCCTACAAATAAAGATGGTACTTGGGATTTTATAAGCTCATTCCAAATTATGATAGGCTTGATTACAGTAGTATTTGCAATCAAAGAATTAGCTAAACCAGATAATAATTTCGCAGTATTATTCGGTGCTTTCGCTATTGGAATCATCGCTATAATGATGTTCATTAGAAGACAAAACAGATTAAAATTTCCATTAATCAATTTAGCAATCTTTAAAAACCCATACTTTACGGGCGGTACTATTGTTGCTATAACAACTTCCTTTATATTGATGGGATTTGAATATATTCTTTCTCAAAGGCTACAACTTGTTTTAGGCTTAACACCATTAAATGCTGGATTAACCATAATGATGATGGCCTTAGCCTCACTGGTAGGCGCAATTTTAATTGGGATTATTTTAACTAAATTTGGTACATTAAAACTGCAATGGGTAACATTACTACTGGCCTTTATTGGCATATCATCATTTTATTGGGTTTTACATGCGCATTTAGCCATACAAATTGTTACTTTAATCATCATTGGTCTTGGTTTAGGTGGCGCAATGACGCTAGCATCTAACGCTATTATGTCAAATGCGGATGATAAGAATTCTGGTATGGCCGCTTCCATTGAAGAAGTGTCATTTGAATTTGGTGGATCATTAGGCATCGCTATATTAGGTGGATTATTCTCTATTTTCTACAGTTTATTCTTTAATTTTAATAGTAATTCTGTTGATTTATCTAAGGCAAAGGGCAGTTTAGATGAAACATTGATTCAAGCAGAACAACTTCCTTTTTCAATCAGCAAAGAACTTATCGAGGCTGGCAAAGCAGCATATGACGATGCCTTTTCACTCATCATTATTATAAGTATTTTGTCGCTAGCATTCACTATTATCTTATTAATATGGATGGACTTAAAACAAAAACGACTACCCGAATAAATAAGCAGTTAAAAGCAGATGAAACGTTCAATTTATGAACACTTCATCTGCTTTATTCATGCTGTTCTATCATTGTTAAACACAATTTTAGTTATCAAACTAACTACAATCCGCATAGAAAGATACCTATACTTTAAATCTTACGATAAGATAACCATTCTGGTTTACTAGATCCTCTAGGAATTAACGTAGTACGGTAATGACCAGGTGTTTCTGACATTATAACTTGATCAGTCACACCGATATAATGTCCGAGTGGTGTCTCAGATTCAAATTGGTCAGGAGCGACAATTGCATGCGTATCTGTCGTATTAAAAACTTCATTTACATATGCTTTTTCAAAAATACCTAGTGACATTAAATAGAGAGAAACGCGACTCAAGTTAACCTGAACTCGATAACTGCCGCCTTCTTTCGCTCTTCTTTCTAACGCTTTAATTGCTCCAGTTTCTAACAACCATGATATGACATAATCATTTACAACCACGATTGGTGGTAGCTTAGGTTGATCTTCGGTACCTTCTAATGCCATTACACCCGCAGCGCTTCCTGCAGTTTGATCGAAACCGTTTCTATCTGACCAAGGGCCTTGATCTCCATAACAATTAACAGAACAATGAATAATTCCAGGTCTTTTTTCAGCGAGTTCATGAGGTGTTAAATGTCTCTCCTGCATGAAGCCATATCTTTTATTCATGAAAAAGATATCTGCTGATTTTAATAGGTCATCAAATTTTTGTTGATGTTCAGTTGAATGGTCGATATCTAAATAGGTTGATCTCATGCCGATATGTGAAGTTAATAATAAAGTTTCCTCTTCTAGCTCAGAAGGTCTCCAAACATTTAATACATCTGCACCATGTAAAGCTAATCCTCTTCCTAAACCTGCACCAGCAATTACATGACCCATGCCTAATGCACGGATGCCATCGAGCGGTTGTTGAGGGTTTTCACTGAAGCCCTCGGGTTCTGATTCACCAATTTTCTCTATCGTAACAAGTGGTTCTTTAGCAATATATTCAAACTGTTCTTCTTCCATAAATTCAGGCAATGTTCTTACCATAGGCATGACGACACCTTTTTCTGCAGCAGCTTCTTCCAAATCTTTGGCACTCCATTGTTTAATTGCATGAGCCACAGACTGCTTGTTTGGTAATGCTTTGATGAGTTCAAGCGTATGCCTATGTGAACTTGGATAAGGATTTAATGGCATCACCCATCGATTATCTTTTGTTTGGTAAAAACTAAATCGCGTTGGATTATTTGGAAAATATTGCTGTTTAGCAGGAAATCCATTTAATGTTTCCCATTTTCTTTCATAAAAAGGAGATAAACGTTTCAATGCCTTTCTTATATCTACATAAATATCCTGTCCATTACCTCCCCTTTTTTGCCACAAGGAGGCAAGCGCAACGGATTTGGCAGCTAAGCCTATACCAGCTAATGAAGCAATTCTTAATGTACTTGGTTGTATTGGATCCTTACCATAGAACGTAACTTGTCCACCAGCATCCGCAGTTGAATAGCCAATATCATTCAACAATTTCTCTAACTCAGAATTAATATCAAAATCATCATCTTTATTTATACGATTCCGATAATTGTGTAGTAGCACTGTTTTTAACTCTTCATTTAGCATTTTTTTCCTTCTTTCTCAATAGCTTTATTTCATTATAGTTATTTCGTTATACTCATTAAAGTAAGCGAAAGTTCAAAAATATACACTTTGTTAGTAATTGTTTATTTTTAAGGAGTGTTTTTTATTTATACAAATAAGCGAAAGAAAACCCAAAAAAGCATTATAGCTTCGGCTTTATCATTACTAGAAAAATGCGCTTTAACTGATATTACAGTATCTGATATATGCAATGGAGCTAATATCACACGTGCCACATTCTATAAATATTATAAAAATATGGATACGTTATACAAAAACATTAAAACACAAACACTCAACGAATTATTTGGTAACCCTTATGTCTTCTTTAATAAGCATCAAAATATTTTAGATGCTCAATTGTACTTAGCAAACCAAGTCTTTCATTATATTATTCATCATCGATATTTATTTAAAACTTTAATACTGAATGACACTAAATTTAATTTAGAAATGTATAACTATTTCAAAGAAAACTATATTAACTTTTTAAGTAATACTATTGTTAATAATCACAACTTAGAAATTAATGATAAATTCTTATGTACTTATATAGCCTCTGCTTATACCGGCATCATCTATGAATGGGTACTTTCTGATTTTGAAATGTCACCTATTGATTTAACACATAGTATGATTTTTATAAATTCAAATGGTCCAATAAGCGTTTTAGAAAAGTAAAATTCATTGAAATTTCAAATAATAATCGAGTAAAAAATATTTTCTAATTATTTAAGCAAAAATATTGAAACCCGATTAAAACGGTAGTATTATCACCTAATGTCAGTTTGAAATTCACTTCACAAGAACTGGACTATGAATATAAAAGACTAAGAGGAGTGTAAATATGTTCAATCACACAAAACAATATATCAACGGTGAATGGGTAGAAAGTCACAGTAACGAAACAATGGATGTTATTAATCCAGCAACAGAAGAAGCTTTTGGTAAAATTGCTAAAGGTAATGCTCAAGACGTTGAAGATGCGGTTAACGCTGCAGATAGCGTTTATTTAGAATTCCGTAACACTTCAGTAGAATACCGTCAAAACTTACTTAACGATATCGTTAAAGAATACGAAAATCGTAAAGAAGATCTAATCAAAGCAATGACTTTAGAGCTTGGTACACCAGTTACAGCATCTGAAAATGTCCACTACGAAATGGGATTATCACATTTTAAAGCAGCAAGAGATGCTTTAGATAACTTTAATTTTAGAGAGCGTAGAGGCAACAATATTGTTATAAAAGAAGCAATCGGTGTAGCAGGATTAATTACTCCTTGGAACTTCCCTACAAATCAAACTGCCTTAAAATTAGCAGGTGCATTTGCAGCAGGTAGCAGTGTAGTGTTAAAACCATCAGAAGAAACACCATTTGCTGCAATTATCTTAGCGGAAATTTTTGATAAAGTAGGCGTGCCAAAAGGTGTATTCAACTTGGTAAATGGCGATGGCCTTGGTGTAGGTAATCCAATCTCTGAAAATGAAAAAATTAGAATGGTATCTTTCACTGGTTCTGGTAATACTGGTAGTAAAATTATGGAAAAAGCTAGTAAAGATTTCAAAAAAGTATCACTTGAATTAGGTGGTAAATCACCTTATGTCATATTAGAAGATGCTGATTTAGACAAAGCTGCAGATGCAGCAGTCCATAAAGTAGTTGGCAATTCAGGGCAAGTTTGTATTGCCGGCTCAAGAACGCTTGTTCCAGAATCAATCAAAGATGAATTTATTGAAAAAGTAAAAGAAAAAATGAGTGCAATCAAAGTTGGCGACCCACAAGATGCAACAGTAGAGATGGGACCAGTCATTAACAGTAAACAATTTAACCAAATCCAAGAATTTATTAAAATTGGTGCACAAGAAGGCGCAACAATTGAATTAGGTGGAGAAGGTAAACCTGAAGGGCTAGAAACAGGCTATTTCATTAAACCAACTATTTTCTCAAATGTAGATAATCATATGACTATCGCTCAAGAAGAAATATTTGGACCAGTAATGTCTATTATCACTTACAGTGATGTTGATGAAGCAATCAAAATTGCAAATGATACAAAATATGGTTTAGCTGCATACGTGTATGGTTCAGATATGGACACTTTACAAAAAGTAGCTACTGCATTTGAAGCAGGCGTTATTGAAATTAATGAATACCCAAGAAGTGCTGATATGCCATTTGGTGGTTATAAACAATCTGGTATCGGTAGAGAATGGGGAGACTATGGTATTGAAGAATTCTTAGAAGTTAAATCAATTTCTGGCTTCTTTCAATAAATAATAGTAATTAATGTACGTTAACTAACTACTTAATATTAATAATGAAACCCTAATTAAATACACTCCTATTTAAAAAGTAATAAACCCCAAAAGTTGAATTTTAAGTTCAGCTTTTGGGGTTTTTATATTATAAATACTGCTAAAATTGCTTTGACATTATACTAAGTCAACATATTTTTAACTACTTTTACTATCCCACCAATTATATTAATGAATATATCTAATATTATAGTAAATATACTTTCTTTACTCTCTCTACTTAACTTCCTTTTTCTTTGATTACACATTAACTTCACACCCTTGTTCAAAGACTACAAAATACATGTAGTAATGTAACATCAATTTGCACCCCTTCGCATTTTTTAACTCAATAAGTTGAAAGACTACCCACAATAATAAATATATGAAATATCATAAATTAACAATTAAAACTTAAAGACAAAATGTTAACAAAAAACTAATTTTACATTATTATTAAAATTTTAATTTGTATTTGATTAATTTTTATTAAGCTGTTTTAATATATTGTATCACGTGTTATGCTTTTTAAAAAGATACACTTAGGAGGCAATATACATATGGAAACATCTAAATTACCGTTAGCTCAACATTTTTCAAATTTACGAGCTAACCCTAAATGGGCATTAAAACTACTTATCGCTATAGTCGTTGTGGTACTATCTACCATAATTAGCAGTAGTTTAATTGACTATGACACATTGTTTAAAGATACTGGTTTAAGCGGACAAGAGCTTGAACAAACGAAAGCTATAGGCCAAATCACCGGAATCATTAGTGGCATTGTTGGTGGCATCATCGGCATCGGTATTACATTCGTTATTTTCTTATTAATTTCAAAAATTATGAAATCTGATGCTAGTGCTAAAACTATTTTTTCTGCTACATTAAGCTTTAAAGTTATCACTAGTATAATTGGACTTATCGTAATTGTTATTCAATGGATTGCAGGCTTATCACCAACAGACTATGTCATAACAAGTCTCAATATCTTTGATAAAGGCAACAGCTTTCTTGCTGCATTTAACTTACAGACACTTATCGGCGCTTACGTATTTGGCGTAATGCTCTTAGCTACAAATCGTTTTTCTAAAAAATCAGCACTTATTTGGTCAATTGT
>ERZ1023508.334-NODE-334-length-14684-cov-12.031513_pt1 | contig 14684 bp, 21 predicted proteins | sample MGYA00380548_ERZ1023508 | MGnify/ENA primary metagenome ERZ1023508 (study PRJEB33173, sample SAMEA4830311) | metagenome | study: EMG produced TPA metagenomics assembly of the PRJEB25223 data set...
AAATAAAAAGCCCACAACCACATGGGTTACAGGCTATATAATGGAGACGGCGGGAGTTCATTATACCGTTCATCTATACATTTAAATATCACTATAAGTATTGTCATATCAACGTTTACATTGCCTTGCTATGTTAGTGTAAAATGTTAAAATTGAAAAAACAACATGAATTTGTGCACTTTATTTACATTTGGGTGTACAAAAGATTGATATAATTAATTATGTCTTGTTCATTTTTGAAAGATAGAGTATTACAGCTTCTTCTAAATGTTTTAACGATCTTCTTCACCTTTAATATGTATGGTATTAAAAATATATTTTTTTCTAAACCGAAAGCTTCATCTTCGCTAAGATCAATTTGTTTTTCATTATTGTCATAATTAAAGTTAAATTTAAATTTGCCATCTTCAAATTTGTATTTTTCATTTTCGTTATAAACTATATTTAATTTACTAGGATAATACGAATTTAAACCCATTTCTTTGCACCATTTGGATGTCGCATTATCTTCTATCATTTTTTCAATATTATTATAGATTCTTCTAAAGTCTTCAATTCTTTTTTTTACATTTTCGATATCCTTTAGTATTAAAATTGAAACATTGTTCCCATTCAAATTGTTTTCTTTACAATATTGTTCATGTTTATTAATGAAATTTACTATATCCATTAATTTGAAATTTACTTTAACAAGCAATCTACAGTTATCACTTTTACTATTATTAAATTTAAAATCCATTAATTCCATATTTTCACATTTATTTTCTATTTCTTCAATTAAAGATTGAAATTCACTTATTAAATTCACATTTTTCTCATATTTAGTTTCAAAAGTATTTATTACTAATTGCTTTCGTAAAAGTTCCCTTGATACATCACCTGAAATTTTAGCTCCCCAGTAAGCACCTCCTGCTGTAGCAAATAAACCTATAAAAGCTAATATTGTACCTAATCTCTCTTTTAAATCTAAATTAGTCACTTTAGAAATTAGAAAATTCAACAATAAAACAACTGCAATAATTAATATAATAATAATAAGCGATTTTATACTTGTACGAAGAAATTTCAACATTTTTTTCATTTTAACACCTTTACTTAATTTAATTCATATTTTGATATTCTTCTCCTTGAATACTTTTTATTATAATCTATGTAAGTAATTTAATCATGATAAAATTGTACTTTCTCTCAAATTCTTTATGTTCTTATAGTCTTAAACAATATTTACTCTATAAATTTTACAGACTAAGTATTATGTCACACTCTGACATTCACTCTGTGCTGCATCGAGAAATGCATTTGCATATAGTTATATAGTTATTCGTTTGATGCATGAGAATTCATATATCTTAAAATTACTATTATCGATTATTTGTATAACTATAACATTTTCTTATTTTTTAACAATAAGTATCAGTAGTACAATATAATTCAAAAGATATATTACATGAAAATTTTTTAGGAGGATAAATGATGAAAAAATTATTGGCATTAACATTATCAAGTACATTAATATTGGGAGCATGCAGCATTGGTATCAACCAAGATAATAAAGAAGATGATGACAAAAATAGCAAACATAAGTCAGAAAATAAGCAAACAAAATCAAACGACACTAAAAATAACGATAACCAACAGCCACAGACAGATACACAAAACTCGCAGTCACAACAAAGAGAACACCAACTAGGACAAAAGAAAAATCAAATTTCCGGACAAAAAGCTAAAGAAATTGTAAAAAAACAAATTGGTGGTTATAAAGGTACTGGTATAGATGGTGTCATCAAGGAAGACGATTCAACTTATACAGTTAAAACCACAGGAGGGTCTGAACTTGGCCCTGCTGTATCTACAGCATGGGTAGTGGATAAAAAAACAGGAGAAATAATCAAAACTTATGATGTTTCAACTCCACAACAAAAAGCGCAATATCAAAAGAAAAATGAAGAAATGAGGAAAAAAGTAAAAGAATTTGATAAAATGCGTGAACAAACTAAAAAACAAAATAATTCAGGACAAGACAGTCAACAAAATGAAGAAGAGGCTTCACAAGAAAATACTGAAAACGTAGAAAATCAATAAACAGAATACTTATTTTAAGGTGAATCTTTTTTAGTTATGAATATGAGTAGGCACAACTACCCTAATTATTTTTTAGGATAAATCTTGTAGTTCAATTTAACATTTTATATAGTTATTATCCTTTCGAATTCATGACAATTTCACACAAAAAACCCCTTAAGCTTATGCCTACGGGGTTTTCAGATACAATATCTATTATTGTTCTTCTTTTATATAGATGCATTTTATATCATTTCATTCACTATCAAAACACCTTTATATCAATGGTTATAGGCGTATATTTTCAACAAATATACTCATACACTTGCCCCTAATATCAAAATTATGCCCTTTTTTTGCCCTTAAAAAGTAATGTATAAATTACAAAAATAACTAATAACACTATTCATAACACATTCAAAAGTATTTTTACATATATAATGTTGGTTTGAAATTAATTGTTATTCTTATCTTTGTTGTATTTAGCGTGTAAATAAATTAATAAAATACCAATTAATATAAAAATCAAGTGTCCAATTATACTTATAGTTTTAGATCGTTCTAAATTTAAAGTATTGAAAACTATGGGCTGTAATACAATTAAAATTAAAAGATATAAACCCACTTTAAGTGAAGTAAAATATTTTCCCATATTCAAACTCCTATTTATCAATTTTTATTGTAATAGATTATAAACTAACAATTAAAAATAATTGCTGAATTAGATATCACTTATAAAAACAAGAATTTAGCTATGTACACCCTCAATTAGTTTTTTTACAAATTCTATTTTACACTTTAACATACATAATTACACAAACTCATTCCTCACTGCAACACAGGACGTTTCTTAGCATATGAAGAGTAATGTTATGAAATACATTTATATACCTAAAAATAAAATGGTAATTTAATACAAGTTGAAAATAAAGTAAGGGTAAACAGTAAGCTGAAAATAATAGTGTAAATCACTATAAATCCTAAAAGAGCATTAAAGATTACACAAATTTCCATTGGTATAATTAAATAAAAATAACTAAATACTAATATTAAAATACTAATCAAATTAAAGCCTGCTGAGAAATAAAATCTATATAAGGTTGTTATCAGTTTTTCTAAAAGCTTTTCAGAATTCTCATCGAAAAAGTTATCACTATTTAACTTTAATGTTTTGATTAAGTTCGTTTTTCCAATAGCACTTATAGTTAATGCTAAAGCACTAAGAGAAAAAGCTATCAGTGCTATAAAACCACCTATAAAAGCTAATATTAATGGAGGTAAACTATCAATGAAATTCTGTTTATTAGTACAATATAAAATAGTTAAAAATATTATTAAAACAAAAGTAATTATAAAACTATATAGCGCCTCTCTACTATAATATATTTCTTTATATCTTCCACTTTCGCATAAACTCTTCAAAAATCTTCTGTTCTTTAGTTTTTTTCTTATTAAGGATAATTTAATATTGCTATTTTCCATAAGGAAACCACCTTATTCCTCTATTCTCTCCGATTGATACATAACTTCAATAGGCGAATCTCGTTTATTATTATCAATTGGTTCTTTAAGAAACAATTTTTTATCTTTTTTCGTGTTGATTTCTATCCAACTATCTGAAGCATTTTTCCCTTTTGCATAATAGTAACCTGCTCCATATTCAGCAACTTGTCGTAATACACTAACAATTTTAGAAGTTTTTTTAATCGGATCTCTCACATCACTTTTCAATTCATGTTTATATTCTTTTATATTTGCTTCTTGTAATTCATCAATTATCTCATCCATATCATCTAGTATATCTTCCGAACCATTAGGCGGGACTATTGCAGCTGTAAATACGTTCATTTTGTCAATTTCCATAAACTTAGCTTCAGCACTTTTTTTATCTACCATCATTGTAATATTTACATAACCAACTTCAGGTAAATTATTTTCAAATAATATTTTAAATATGTTAATAAAATTTCTATAACCAAATTTTTGTTTAGGTACAAACGCTATTACTTCCGTTGTTAAATTAAATGAGAAAGGTATTGCATATGAAACTTTTTTCAAAGTTATATCGTCTAATTTTTCATAACCTTCATCAAAAATATTAAAATTCTCTTCGTCATATATTTTCAACAACCAGCCAAATATAATATTTTTTTTAAAATCTTTATTGATTCTATAAAATCTATATTTAACGTTGGTTTTTTCATCTCTATAACTATTTTTTGAATCCATGTTTAATAATACATATTCTAAAATATCACTTAATTTTTTGTGATTTTTATATATTTTAAAAATATCCTCATTCACATTAAATTTAGCATAATATATGTTACTCATTTTCCCCGTTACCTCTTTCTTGTGTAGTTATTTTTTATTATATATTTAGTTGTACAAAATAAAAAGGTTTTATATTAAAAAAGCAACTAATATCGGGGAATGATATTAGTTGCAACTACACAATATCATTATACTATATTTTAGTACCTAGTACTAATGATTTTAATCTTATTCCTAAAATCTGCATATATTATCATGTGGAAATCTACATTGGGATGTTACTTACCCAACTTTTCTAAATCCATAACATTCTTTTCATCATCTTCTCCGATACCATCTATAAACACTGGTGTAGCTACATTCAAGTCTACTTTCTCAGTGAATAAGCTGTGATACCTACCGAGTAAATCGCGAGCTTTCATGCGATCACTAGGCTTAATAGGTACCTCTACTGTTTCCACGTGTTCGTTATATACAAGGTTCATTCTTCCACTGTCTGGATTACGTTCAAAAGTACCTTTCTTTACTACAGCTTCTTTGGTTTCAGTTTCTTCGCCTACTGCTGCTTGAGTTAATAAATACAGTAACTCTTTGGCTGATAAAATAGTATCGTCCATAATCTCGTCTTTCTTACTTTTAATATATTCGTCCACTTTCTCTTTGCGTAGTAATCGACTACCAGTTACATGTGCACTATTCGGGCTATATCCTGCCTTTATAGCGCTTTGAGTAACGTTAAGTGTCTTTATATACTCATTCGCAAAACGTTCCTGTTTAGGCGTTAATTTTTCCATATCATCACTCCTTATAACTAGAATGAGCCTACCCATTTAAGGATAGGCAAATTGTTTAATTATCTTCTATTATTGCTTTGTTTCACTTCATTAATCGCATTTTTATAACGTTCAGTAAGTTGTTTGATTTCAACGCCACCATACTGTTCATTCTTAGTAATAACTACACCAGTTTTAGCCATTCCTGTTTGATTAATGACACTATACTCAAACATTAAGTTATTGTATTCTTCGTTTGTAGTGTATGGATATAAAACACCTTGTTTTAATTCTTCGAGTTTAAATGCAACTTGACGTTGTTGTGATTCGTTTAATTGATTGTCATATTTTTGTTGCAACAAGCTTAATTCATAAATATCAGTATTCGTTACATCTTTACTATTGATGTAGTCTACAATCTCACTATCGTTATAGAACGATAATCTAGCTTCTAAATTCTGACGTTTAATAATTTCGGTTTGTGGATCTTTAACATTATCTTGTTGGCTTTCTTTTTCAATCTCATTACAGCGTTGCTCTATTTCATTTAATCTATCTGTAGCAAACTGTTTGAATTTATTTTCGAGTTCAGTAACTTTGGGCTTTTGTTGTTCGTCTATTGCCTCTAAACGATAGCCTTGCTTGTATAAACGTTTAGTATCTTCAATTAATTTATTTACTTCATCTAATAAATCTTTATACTTTCTGTTATCGAATAATACACTCCATACGTCTTGCGATGTACCTTGATAAGTAGTTGTTGTCATAATACATACCTCTTTCTTTTTAATTTGCTTTTAAAAGCTTTTCTTGTCTTGCTCGTTTCATACGCGCTTTAATTCTTTCTTTTCGTGCCTTACCTTCTGCCCTACGTCGCTCTTTATCAGCTTTAATTTCTTCTTGTATAGCAGTATTTCTATTATTCTTATCCTTACTATCTATGTTGCTTATATCCTCACATATGCGTAATATAAGGCTCTCATCAGCTAATACGTCATCTCTTTGATACCTCTTTATCTGACGTTGTTCACTTTCACTATAGTTAGATAGTATTATGTTAAATTTCTTTAAATCATGGTTAGATTTATGCTTAAATTTCTCTAGCTTCTCACGTTCTTCAATAATACTTAATGCCAAATCTTCAATGTGATTTGATTCATAGGACAACTGCATAGTGTATGGATCAATAAACATTCTTGGATAATGTAAAGCGTACATATCTTCAATACGTTGTTCCCATTTATCAAACTCACTTTTTAAGAATGCAGCATTATACTTAGTTTTGAGTTGAATAACAGCATATCTTTGTCCTACTCCCAAATGCTACACCTCTTATAATTTAATGCGTTTTAAAGCCTCATAACGTTTCATACTACCGTCTGCTAATCTTTTAATACTTTCCATTGCTTGCTGCTTTTCTTCATCGGTAGTAATGATGTAATAACCACGTTCATGTTTTTTATAGCTACATCCTATAGGATAACTATAATCATCAATCAACTTGCTTATAGCATTTCTTAACCATCTTTCATTAGATGAATTATACTCGTACCCCATTAAGTTAAGTATCTTGGACTTAGTTATATACTTATCTTTTGAGTTCTGAATAGTATCGAAAATTCTTAAATATTCGGTTGGTACAGATTGATTTTTATTTAATGTATCTATCATGTTTAATTCCTCGTTTTGTTTAGTATTCCCTTTCTACTTACTAACTTCCTAAAACGGTAATGATACATTTAATTTTTCTTCACACTCTGATTATATCAAAATTACACCTTGAACACAAACTTATGTTCTTGTTTTTACTCGTTTTATTTTATGCTTAACAATCCTGATAAACATTGAATTAACAACTTTTATAAGTGTTTTTCATATACTAGCACACACTATGATAAAGGAACATAAGTTCTGTTAAATTTGTGTTTTAACCCCTCACGAAAAATAAGTGTTTAGCTTTTTTTAGTTTTTATATAGGAGCACACACTACATGCGACCCCTTATTACCTACTTACTCACACTATAGTACGATTCTTTCAACTCACTTAAATTACGCTCTAACGCCTTATAATCGTCTTGTGTGGCGTTCTCATCTTGTACAAATTCAGTTACCAACTTCAAGCCCTCAACTAGCTCACTTGCAGGTTCATTAATCCCAGTAGCTAATTGATATAATATTTCGATATTACCTATCACATCAGCATTACTAGACTGAACGCCCTCAAGTTCTTCAACATTTAATCCACCCTCAATATAAGTGAACATATCTGTGTTATTACTTTCTGCGAATGTCTCCAATCCATACATGAAATATTCATCTTCGAATAATTGTCTTGCCATCATATCACTAATAGATAGGTGCTTATCATCGTGTATTTCAAAACCGTTATAATATCCCTCAATACTTCTTATTAGACCCTCTGTGTGCTTACTAGACGCTAATTCGAATGAATTTCTTACTTTGCAATCTTTAATATATACATGACCGAATAACTTCCCGTTCATCATCACATAAACTATATCAAATGGATCATTATATATTTTAAAAGCGAAGTGGTTATCTCTACTACTCTCTAGCAACCCTGTGTAGTACCTTAATAACGTAGCTGCTCTTGTTTCAAATTGATTTGCGATAATCTCTACATTCATTTAGTTTGCTCCTTTATCTTTTATTCGTAATACTACCGGAACCCATGACGTCTTATCTACATCGTCAGTGATAGCTAATGGTAATGGTGGTACTTTTCCGTCTAATAAATACCTCTCAACATATCGAGGGTTGTGAACAATTGATATTTTATTTTCTTGATACAACTCCTGTATAACTGAACCTGATTCCGTTGTGCAGTGATAGAAGAATACTCTATTCTTATCACCATCAAATGTAAGTGATCTATTACCTTCAAAAGGTACGCATGCTTTATCAAATAGTGGTTCTAACTCGTATATATAAGTGCTTCCATTCTCTCGGATAAATTCTAATACTTTATCTTTCAAATTATTCATACCCCACCTCTTTATTTACACTAAAAGTTATTGGTAACCAATGGTAAGTATCTATATCATATGACTTCAAAACCGGTAAGTTTAATTCTTTACCGTCAACCATATAAATAACTGGCTCACATATTTTCATATCTATTAATCCTTTGTTAACTAAGCTGCTAACGACATTAAAAGCTTGTTCGTTCCACCCATACCAAAAGATAATGTTGTTGTTCTCTGCACTGGTATAAGCCCCGTTTCCTTTATATTCAAAATGATTCTCATCAAATATTTTTTCTATTTCAACAAACGATGTGCCAGCATTATCTGTTATATATTTAATAATCTTATTTTTTATATTGTTCATTTTAAAACCTCACACTATATTGTTTTTCTCACACTTACTTGTAATGATATAAATGGCTTAATATCAAGTGTTATAGCTTATTCCTCACACCTCACAGATAAATTGAGTGATTGAAAAAATATATACTTATTTAATACAATGATTTATCTGTTTTAAAGTTAAAATAAAGTGTGAGATGTGAGAAAACCTTTAAAAGTATTGATATATTAACGTTTGTAATCTCACACTTATATTAGTTTACTCACACTTATTCTGTGAGTTTTTTCAATATACTACCATCAACATCATATATATTTATGGTGTTTTCTTTTTTGTAAAATCTTTTACTTTTTTCTTCTACTCTTGAATAGTAGCTAACTGTTTTATAACCAATTTTCGATAATTCCTTAGAAAAATTGAACTTATTAAGATGATGATAGCCATTATTTGCACACCATATTTGATATATTTCGTATGCTTTATCAGTATTACGCCCTTCTACTACCGGCAATTGTCTATAGTCCTTGTCTGTCGCATCTTCTATGAACTGCAGAACTGGATTATTATCAAATTGATACTCCTCTTTTGTCTTTCTAGCAATTTTCGGTTCGATAATCTCGTTATTTTCTAATGTTCTTTTTAAACCTTTTAAAGCTAAATTAAGTAAGGCTGACATATTATGTGGTGTTATCAATTTGTTCAATAACATTGGATCTTTTTTCTGTCCACCTTTGCCGAACTTACGCAGCATAGGAATAATTACCATACGTCTATAAAAACCTTCACTCTTGTCATTACTCATTGGCAATTCATTACTAGCAAATATCAGTTTTACATACGGTTTGAACTCAAATGCGTCTTGTCCTTTAAACTCAAGTGTAATGTAGTTACCAGTAACAATAATTTTAAAGTTGCCTGTATCTTTGATTCTGTTTGGATCAATATCATCCGCAATATTCACTAATTTACCTTGTAAGTTTGCAGGTTTAAATTTATCGTTTAAGTCATTAAAAGATAATGCTGTAGTATTCTCTGGATTATAAAAATGGTGCAATAATTTAAGTAAAGTAGTCTTACCATTGCCACCGGGACTATAATAAAAGAAAGCAACTTGTAAGAAATTATCACGATATAAACCATAGCCAATCATTTCATAAATCAGTTGTTCTACTTCGTCATCCTCATTAGAAATATCTTTGATGAACTTTTCTATCAAATCACTTTGTGCATTCTCATCGTAATCAACATCAATAATATTGGTTATATAGTATTGAGGACTAAACGCCTTTAATTTTTCTTCAAAAGTGTCGTATATACCGTTTTTTAATCCTATATAGCGTGCTGAACATTGTTCTTGATAATTGTGCATGCATAAGGTTTTTAACTTCTGATATACTTCTTTATTTTGTTGTTCTCGTAATGACGGGATATATTTGATTGTCATTTTACGTACTACATCTATATTGAGTGGCTCGTACTTCTTGCCTGTAAAAACATGAGGGCGATTGTCGATATAGCAACCATGAAATTCTTCATAAAGAAATAAAGCAAACTCATAAAACTTAAATCTATTTCCATCAAAAAATTCTTTTTCATCAAATATTGATTTATCTTCCAAATAATCTGGAAATATTCCCATACTAAACCTCCTTATTGATGTTCTCTTTTGTATATTGATTCAAATGTGGCGTTAAACTCTCTTGAATTTAATGGAGGTTTACAATTCTCATTCCACATATAACAATATGCGTATACTAAAGGATCTGGTACACGTCTATTAAGTAATACACCTATCAGTGACGTTAATGTTTGATTTCGATTACCTGTTGAAACTCCAAAAGCAATTGACTTCCAGAATTCATTATCTCGTCGTTTAGGATATTTAAATTTAGTTGATTCTTTATGTTTCTCTTTGTATTTATCACACCACTGGTTGAGAGTTTTAGTGTCTAAAATTAGTGCGTCATTATACTTATATAGAAATGGATATTTATCTTTTTGATACACTGGTAACGCCATCGCTCTACTAGGTTGAAAACTTCCCTCATCTACTGGATGACCTATCTTACTCGCTAATACTTTTGTGTATTTTCGATAATCATCTGCACTTATACGCTCACTCAAAGGCGTATACAAGCGTACTCTACCTTGTTCAGTTGTGTGCGAGTACGTTGTGTGCCAAAACCATGCAACCCCTTTTAAAGTCTCCGTAATTGCATCATGTAGTAGTCTCAACTTAGGAACGTCGTCGTAGTCCAGCACTAGGACATCACGATAAATCACGTTTCCGTCTTTACGATATTTTTTATACTCATTACCATTTTCATCAGTATCGTTTTTTATATCACCATATACAGCAACTCCACGAGCATACTTATTAGTATTATTTTGTGGTATAGATAATCTATTAACTAACTCACTCCATTTAGGCTGCGAAAACTGTTTAAACGATCTTGAATCCAAAGTTCCATACCAAATTACAGAAACTTGAGTATCATATTCTAATTTAATTTCATTCAATTTTTACACCTCTAATGAAACAACAAAGTAAAGGTGTTATAATAATAATGTGTAATTTCTAAATTACTCTGTTGTTTATTTGTTAAATTTATGCGTTATCTGATTCTGTCGCCAAACTTGCATCAGATGACGCTTTTTCTATTTCTTTATACTTATTCATTAAACCCTCTAACTCTTTCAAATAAGAAAGCATTAATTCTGTAACTTGTTCGTTGTGAATTCTATGTTCGTTATATGCTAGACCGTAATTAACCACTTCTTCTTTAGTTTTTAACGATCTCTTCGTAAATCGTTCATCTACAAACCATGTATGTGTAGTGGCTACATCTTCCAACTTTTCTTTTACTACCTCTATATCACACATTAAATTTCTAATTTCCCAACTCATTTATATTCTCCTCTTTATAATTGAAATTATTTTCTAGTTCCTGCAAACACCACTTCATAATATATTCGAGATGTTTTTCTCGACTTATCTCTGTTATTTTTTCAACACCATTTCTTTCTTCAATATGTTCATACATATCGAATTTATTATTAATACTTAATTTGAGTTGATACTTAATAACTTCAAGTGTCTCTCTTTGCTTTTTATTCATTTTATTAATCCTCCTTTTTGCATTCGTACTTATCAACAATTGGCAAAGTTAAAGTTTGTATTAGTGCAGTTATTGCAATCCCATGAATAAAATCTATGGAATATGCATATAAACAACCAATTGTTATTGCTAGTATAGAAATCAAAATATATAGTTTCATTAACCCTCACCTACTTTAAGAATTCACTTTGATTTTAGAACTAAATAATTCATCAATTGGCATGTCATACATTTCTGAAAGAATCTGACACTCGTTTAAATTAAATATTGCTTTGCCAGATTCTTTGAGTTGGTACCGTTGCGGACTAATACCAAGTTTGCTAGCAACTTTCTTTTGTGTATCTCCTTGCTCTTTTCTAGTGATGTATAACATTGGATAAGCTAAATTTGTCATTTATATTACCTCCTTAATTTTGTACACAACTTTGTGTACATTTGAATTATAAACCTAAAAAGAAATTTATACAAGTAAAAGTTCATAGATTTGTGTTCTTGTGAACAAAAAAGTGGTAGAATATAAATTGGAGGTGTTCTATATGAAGGAAATGACACTAGGTGATTATTTGAGAAATTTAAGGAATAACAAAAATGTTACAACAAGAGAATTAGGTGATTTAATTGGTTATTCATATAGTTACATCGCTTCAATAGAAACGGGCAAACGAAAACCTAGAGAAGCAGTTGTAGAGAAATACATTTATCAATTGGCTTACAATAGTGAAGAATTAAAGAAAATTAAAATAGATATTTCTAATATTACGAATGGAGAATATTATAAAAGTTACTTAGTTAATTATGATGATAGCGATTCAAAAAATAACACTATTAAAAATGACATAGATTCAATTATTATCGAAGAAAATTCTGAGTTATCTAAAAAAATTTATAATTTCCCAATTAATGACATTTTCTATCATCTTAATGATAAGTATAATTCTAAATTTTTTGATGGAATAAAATTGTCTGATAGTGATAGGAAACATATTATCAAATTAATTAGCAGCACTTTAATGACATCAATTGAAAATGATATAAATTTTACTGCTAGTAATATACACCTTAAACAAAATCATATTTATAAACTCGAAAAAGACTATAAGCAAATCATAGATGAGTATCAATCAGTTAGTGATGATGAAAATGAGAAAAGAAAACTAGAAGTTCAAATAGAAGTTTATAAGAAGGTAAAAAAAGAATTAGATCATGAACTTGCTATATTAGAGCGCGAAAAGAATGAAAAATTCAGTAAATTAAGAACTCTCAAAAAGATTTTCATGGATTAATAAGTAGGTGATTAATATAGAACATAACTTAAATTTATCCCACAATATATATAAAGACGCTAAACGTGGTACTTATTACTTTCGTATCACTTACTATGACAAAACAAATACACGTAAGTACATAACACGTAAAGGCTTTGAACAACGCAAAGAGGCAGTAAAAAAATGTAATGAAATTATGGACGAATTAGAAGGTATTGGACAAATAAATAAACTTCCTTTCGATAAACTCGTAGATGAGTATATAGAGTGGTATTCTGCACGTCGCAAGTCATCTAGTGTTAAAGCATTAAAGACACATACAAACAACCATTTGCTACCCTATTTTAAGTCTATGGACGTGTTTAATATGACTACACAAGATGTTATGAAGTTTCAGAATATGAAGTTAAAAGAGGGACACTCTGGAGAGTACCTAAAGAAAATGCACGTGTTCTTAGTATCATTACTTAACCATGCTATGAAGTTTCATGATCTAAAGCAAAATGTAGCCTCTCTAGTAGGTAACTTTGAAATAGAATCAAATAAGCGTTTGAACTATTGGACGTTAGAACAATTTAACCAGTTCTATGAAGCATTAGCTACACAACAACAAAAGTTATTCTTTAAGCTACTGTTTTACTCTGGTGCACGTAAGGGCGAAATTAGAGCCCTCACATGGCGCGATATTAACTACGATGATGATTTCATACATATAAATAAAACGGACTATCACGGTGAAGTAACAGCCCCTAAAACAAAAGCAGCAATACGTGATATATACTTGCCTGCTCATATGATGAATGACATAAAAGAATATTCAAAATGGTACAAACAAAACAATGTTTATAAAGATGATTATGTATTATTTGGAACTTTCTTCAAAGCTTACAGTGAATCAACTATAGATCGTTGGTTTACCACTGCATTAAAAGTGTTAGATGAACAACTGCCAGACGGTCAGAAGTTCCCTAGAATTGTAATTCATGAGTTAAGACATAGCCATGCGTCTATGCTAGTCAATCATGGTGCAAGTATCATGGTAATAGCACAGCGTTTAGGCCATGCTGATAGTAATGAAGTATATAACCGATACGGTCATTTGTACCCTAGTACACAGAAAGAAATAATAAAATATTTATGAGGTGAATAAATGAATACGTTACCGTTGTTAAGTTTTATATTAAGCATTGTATCCATTATTGTAACTTGCACAGGTTTGTATCTAACTAATTCAAGATTTAATAGAACAATGTTAGATAATTTAGATTCAAAATCAGGGTGGAGAAAGACTTTATATGAACTTGCTGGTGAGCATACTATTACGATTAAAAATGTTCAACAACTAAGAGCTTCTTTAAGGTACAAAGAGAAAAGTTATAACTGTATCTTACCACCTTTTGACACAATGAATATTATTATTATAAAATACTGTAATCTTCTAATTAAAAATAAAAATCATTACAATGATGACACCACACTTAATTTTAATAACAGTGAGTCAATACGAGTATTTTGTCGATATTTATTAAAAGACCATTGGGAAAAAAACCATTCCAAATATCACATTTATGAAGATAAAGAAGAAGAGCTTAAATTATGTAAAGAAACTCTAATTATGTTTTTAGTATTACATGACATGTGTGAAGATGATAATGAAGACACTTTTGAAGTCTTATTCTATAAAGCAAATAAAGCTATTGACAACGCACCCTTAAGTTAGGGTGTGTTTTATTTGTTGTGCATTTTCTGTGCACTTTTTGTGCACACAAAAACAAAAAGCCCACAACCACATGGGTTGCAGGCTTAATAATGGAGACGGCGGGATTCGAACCCGCGTCCAGAGGTCCTGATACAAATCTTT
>ERZ1023508.338-NODE-338-length-14382-cov-11.328959_pt1 | contig 14382 bp, 15 predicted proteins | sample MGYA00380548_ERZ1023508 | MGnify/ENA primary metagenome ERZ1023508 (study PRJEB33173, sample SAMEA4830311) | metagenome | study: EMG produced TPA metagenomics assembly of the PRJEB25223 data set...
AACTTGTAGTGCTTTTTTATGCTAGAACTTCTGATAATCATTGCTTATGTTAACTTATTTTATAACTCGGCATTTGACATTACATTTTTTCTCGCTAGGTATTTTTTCAAACCTACCATATTAATTATTAATACGCCTACTATACTAATTGCTAATATAATTTTTTTCATAATTTGCCTTCTTTCTTTGTGAAAATACAACTTAAAGATTTATCAGTTAACAGCCATTATTGGGATCTCAATATTTTTTGTTACTTTATGTTTAGCGTCTCCAAACATATCTTTTCTTTGCAATTTTAGTTTTCTATTCTTTACGATGACTAATTCATATTTTTTCGTATTAACTTCTAAAAGAGTTGTCTCTTTGAAGTTGCCTGCAACATATTTAACTTCATAATTAAGGCCATTAGACTTTATTTCTTCAAAAAAAGGGTTGAATTTCACTTTTTCTTCTTGAACTAAAGTTTTAAAATTTTTGTTGTTATAAGCGATTGAATTTTCGAGTTTTGGTTGAGGTATAAGAATTAAAAATGTTACTAAAACGTTGTCTGAATTTTCTTGGTTCATACTATTATTACAAGTCAATTTATTTAGTTCTTTTATTAAATTTTCATACCTTTCCTCACAATCATAAATAACTAAAATTTTCTCATACATTAAAATCCCTTCCTTTTCTGTATTGTCTTGAAGTTTCATATCCTGTTATTCTTTATTAAATTACCCTAAAATTAACAATAACTAACTTTAATTAAATTTTATTTACTCTCATTTTTTAAAGTTTTAAAGAAAGAGATAACCATTAAAATAATAACTATAGAAAAGGGAAGAGCTGAAATAATTAATAAATTTTGTATTGATTGCATACCTCCCGTATAAAACATAATAATTGAAAATAAAGCCAAAATGATTCCCCAACTGACTTTAACAAAGCTAGGAGGATTAATAGAGCCTTTTGTAGTAAGCATTCCTAATACATAAGTAGCAGAATCAGCAGAAGTAATAAAGAAAATAGCTATAACAATTAATGTGACGATACTCAAAACAGAACCGAAAGGATAATGCTGCAAAGTCGCAAATGTGGCAGTTTCTGTAGAGAATTTTGATATCATTTCGATGTGATTGGTTTGTAAATATATTGCAGAAGCACCAAACACAGCAAAAAATACGAAACATATCATTGCAGGCACAAACAATACTCCTAATATAAACTCTTTAATTGTTCGACCCTTTGAAATTCTGGCTATAAATATACCCACAAAAGGCGACCAAGAAATCCACCAAGCCCAATAGAAAAGTGTCCAATTTTCTAAAAATTTAAAGTATTTACTCTTTGCATCAGTTGAAACATGTAAACTCATCTTTATAAAATGAGAAAAATAATTTCCTATGGCATCAGTAAAAGAATTAAGTATATACAAGGTAGGACCAATAATAAATAAAATAACTAGAACTAAAAAAGCTAGTAACATATTTATATTACTTAAATACTTAATGCCCTTACTAATGCCAGTCCAAGCTGATAAAGTAAAAATAATAGTAGCTACAATTATTATTATTATTTGAATAAACAAATTAGAGGGGACATTGAATAAAAAATTAAGCCCTTGATTAATTTGTGCTGTACCAAAACCCAATGTTGCAGAAACTCCAGTAACGGTAGCTATAACTGCAAGTATATCGCTAGCACTACCTATATATTTTTGGAGTTTTTTTCCTAATATTGGTTGAAGTGTTGCACTTACTAAACCTGGATAGCCTTTATGAAAGCTAAAGTAAGCAAAAATTAATGCTACAATTCCATAAACCGCCCAAGCATGGATTCCCCAATGAAAAAATGAATATTGTAACGCTTCTTCGATAGCAGCTTTAGATCCTTCTTCATGTATCGGAGCAGCAGTAAAAGCATGATTGATAGGCTCAGTAGTCGTCCAAAAAACCAGTCCCATCCCCATGCCAGCACTAAATAACATAGCAAACCAAGACATTAAAGAAAATTCGGGTTCTTCACTTTCATTTCCTAATACTATTGAATTGTGTTTAGAAAAAAGTAATATGATACATAAAATAAATAAAGAAAATACTAATATTAAGTAATACCAACTGAAATGGACAGCTATAAAATCCGTCAGCATTGCCGACTTATCTTTAAATTCTTGGGGTAAAAAAACTCCTAGAATTATAAAAAATATACATAAAATAATAGAAATTAAAAATATATAATTTGTTTTTAGTTTCACTAGACTCTCCTTTTAAAATGAAAATTTTTGTTTATTGGTTAAGGTTTATTTTTCATTTCTTCAAAATCAATATTTGGCCTTGACCCTTTTAAAGGTTTGTTAGATGTAGGTTTAAAATATATACTAAACGTTATCAAACCAAGTAAATTAATAACTATCAAGTAAAATGCAGGCGCTAAGCCCCCATCTTTTAAATTACTTAATAAAGATAAAATAAAAGGGGTAACTCCTCCAAATATAGCTGTGCCTAAATTATATATGATAGATAAAAATTTCATCCTCACATTTGTGTGAGTAATCGCAGGTAAAGTTGAAGGCATGACGCCATTAAAAATAGATAACATTATAGCAAGCATCATTACTCCTAAAAAAATTGACCAGATATGATGGTTAGAATCTAAAATGAGAAAAACAGGGATTGAAAAGAAAATAAAGCTTGTTAATCCAAATAAAATTATACGTTTATTATTATATTTATCACTCAATGTACCAAATAAAAATATGAATGGTAACATTAGAATTAAAGCAATTGCATTAATAATTGTAGAATATTGCGCATCTATTCCTATATTACTTTTTAAAAAAGAAGGTAAATAAGTCAAAAACATAAAATTATTTACATTTAAAAATACTACTCCGATAGTCATTAAAAAAGCTTCTTTTTTATATTTTTTAAAAGCGTATAAAATATTATTTTCTGATACATCTTGCTTATTTTTAAAAGTAGGTGTTTCATCCAATTTAAATCTTAAATAAACAACTATTATTCCAAATGGCGCTGCTAATAAGAATGGAACTCTCCATCCCCAAGTCTCTATTTGAGTAGGATTTAAGAAATATAATAGTAATGCTACAACAATAGCTGCTAGCGCATTGCCTATCATAGTCCCCATCTCTAACCCACTTGTTAACATGCCTCTTTTCTTATCTGGGGAACTTTCTACAATATAAGTCATGGCTCCACTGTATTCTCCGCCTGTAGAAAAAGACTGGGCCATCCTCACTATCAATAATAGAATAGGGGCCCAAACACCTATTTGCTCAGACGTAGGCAGTAAACCAAGTATTAAAGTAGATATCGCCATAATAGAGATGGTAGTTGTTAAAACGACTTTTCTACCCTTTTTATCCCCAATATATCCGAAAACTAATGCTCCTATAGGGCGCATTAAAAATGCTATAGCAAAAGTTCCAAATGTAAAAAGTAATTGATTTTGACTGGCAACGTCACTAAAAAAATTATGACTAATATAAATAGCTAATTGTGCATATAAAGCAAAATCAAACCATTCAATAGCATTTCCCATGGAGGTTACGATTACCTTTTTCTTTGCGTCTGACGTTTTTACTGCGTTTTGATATTCTTCCATAATAACTCCTTTGCAAAAATTGATGTTTCTTGTTCGTATATCTTATTTAGTAATCATTTTTATCACATCCTATAATATTATTTCCCCATTTAATATTTAAAAACAGCGTTACGCTATATAAAAATAAATTTATTTTTATATAGGCAAATAAAAAAGGGTTTGTTAAAAAACAAACCCTTTTACCATAAAGTTATTTTATTGTTATAAAATGTCATTAGCTTTTGAATCATTAACAATTAAAATTACTTTACCTTCATCCATATGCTCTTCAAACTCATTAGCCTCTTTTTCAGATAAACCTACTTCTTGAAGTTTTTCTCTAAGTTCATCGCCTTGTTTTTCAAAAGATTGATTCAATTTAGTTCGATTGTAATCAATTCCTAAAACTTCCGTATTATTAACGATTCGTTCTGCTCGATTGGGATCATGAGATAATACATACACAGTGTTTGTATTCACACCGTTTTGCTTCAATTTATTAATATCGTATTCTAAATCTTCATCATTAGTATACTGTTTAACTATAGGTTCCACCATCAATTAACTCCTTCATAAAAATAATACTACAATAAATTGTTCCTATTTCAGCTATATTCTAAACTGTTTGTTTAGTTGGCTTTCTTTTTTTTAAGTCTGTAGCGCTGTTTCTGACGATAACCATATGTACTTTCTCTGACTAATTCTTCATTAGACAATCCAGCACCAATAGCCCCGGCAACTGTAGAAATAGAGGCAGCAAACCAAGATATTTTAATATAAAGTGTTAAAGAGGCTGGTTTACCTAATTTTAGTATTTCTCCTAGAAACTCAGAGGGCAAAACCACTAAACTTACAAATAAAAACAATAAGTATAATAAAAGGTAATAAAAGGTAACAGAAACTAATAAGGTGCTTACTGTAGTATAATTATATAATCGGGTTATTTTCTTATTTTTACTAGATTTAGATGTTTCCCACAAACTGTGAGCAACGATAATCCATAATACCATTCCAAATATAGCTACGAAAGTCGTACTTAATAATCTAAGAACTGAAAAAACCTGACTTAATTGCCACATAGTAGTAAAAATAATACCAAAAGCGCCAGTAGTAAAAGCAATAGCTATAACGTTACTTAAACTACTCATCATATTCAAAGGATTATTCGCAAATGTCATTCCTACAAGAAGCCGTAAAGTTCCATTCACTTTTGGAACAATTACTAAACGAGTGTGAGTTGCTTGGTCTTCTTTTATTTTAGTTTTTAACAAACGTAGTGTAGCAAGAGGAAATTGCCCTCTTAATATTTTAGAATTCATGGATTTTTCGCTATTACTTTTTCCTTTTTTTAATTTGGGGACTTCTTTAATTAGACTTACAATAGTTTTCTCAATCCTATGCTTTATAGGTCGCCAACCAAAAGAAGGTATGGAAATCAAACTGGCCCCATTGTCTTCATTTATATCTATCGCCACCACTTTATTCTCATGGTAAATCGGTAAATCAGTTAAAGCTATATAATAATCCCAATTTTCATTTTCAACGTGGGTTTCTAAACCAGAAAATAATTCTTCTATAGTTTCAGCCGAACCAGTAAGAGAATCTTCTGTAGTTTCTATGTTCCATTTAATATTTTCATTCAATGCTTTATTTATTTCAGTAGGTAATGTTTCAATTAAAGTGTCGGCTATTTTCTTTGCTAGTCCAGGAGCTGCAATTATACCTAAAGTTTTTTGCTCCTTTTTCATTAAGACTCCTCCTTATGAGATTGTTCTTCACCCTCGTGAGCTTCTTCTCGGCTACTTCTTTTTTTAAATTCTTTCTCTTTTCCATATTGTTTATTCACTTCAACCGATCGTTTTTTTTGCCTAGAGGAATAAGCTATTTCTTGGACTACTTCTTCTTTTTCCATGGTACTACCCAAAGCGCCAGCTAATAGACCAACAGAAGTTGTAAACCAACTCAAACGGATGAAATTTTGAAAATCATTATTTGTATTAGATGTTGTCATAGTCTCAAATAAACTATTAGGTACAAAAAAGTAAGCACTCAAACTGAGTAATATAAATAAAAATAAATAATTTAAAATATTAATACTTAATAAAGTGAAGAATGTTGTAGCATTATAAATATAACGGTATTTTCTCTGACTTTTAGAGGAAGGATGTTCCCACAAATGATGGGCATAAATTAACCAAACCATTATACCACTCAATGAAATTATCGTAAGAAAAACAAAACGCAAAATTGAGAATTCTGAACTCAATTGCCATGGAGTAGAAAATATAGATATGTAGGTTCCTGTTGCGAAACTTAACGCTAATATTTTTTTAAAAGAAAATATCGCTTTCCACGGGCGATTAGCAAAAGTCATTCCACAAATCAATTTCATGAAACCAACGATTATAGATTGATAAATAAAACGATTATCAGTTGAACCCTTTTCATTAGGTTCAACTTTTTTTATTTTCTCAGGCATAGCTTTTTTATAGTCTTTGATATAGATATTGTTAGTAAACTGGGTAGAATAATAAAAACTTTTAACCATAAATAAAAGACTATGACATAACTTTTTTTGTAACTTGATCCATCCTAAAGCTGGTAATGAAATTAGCCCCGTTTTATTTTCAGAACTTAAATCACTAACTACGGTTTTAGCATTAGACATGCTAGGTAAATCAGTAATACAGATTGCGTAATCCCAGTCGTTTTTTTCTTTAATTTTATTAGCAAAATCCACGCATTTATGAACATGTTCTGCACTTCCTGTTACAGAATTCTTTTGAATCTTTAACTCCCAGTCAATATTGGCACTAATATTTTCTTTCAACATCTTTTTGAAGGTTTTCTCGATTTTTTCTGTAATGTTTGTAGCAAACCCCGGAGCTGCTATTAAACCAATCTTTATTGTAGTCATACTCAAATTTCTCCTTTTTATGCTACTTCCGTTATATGTATTTACAAATACATTCTTTTTCTAATGATACATTCTTTTTCAGTATTCAGAAAGTTTAAAATAAATATTATTAAAACCATAATATCTGTTAGATTAAAAAATATATTATTAACTCAGTAGTAATAAAACCAAAGTATTACAAATTAAGATGAACGCAAAAAGATATACCGCGAAAATAATTCTATTCCTAATTTTGGATATTTAAAATTTATGAAGTATAGCGTGTATTTACAAAAAAACTATTGTTAATTTTAACTAATATCGCTCTTGTTTTTATGAAATAAAAGTTTGGAATATTGTTTTTTCACTTATGTTTTTGTTACCTTTTGTTTTATATGTAACATAATAAAAGGAGAGGGTATTATCAATGTGTTATTTACAGCTCCCAAAAAAGTAAGTGAACAAGAAGTCAAAGATAGGATTAATTACTTCGTATCTAAGGCTGCGAAAGCTGAGGAAATTTTTGCATATGATAAAACGGTTGGAGAAATGTTGGCTCAAAAATTAAGAGAAGAATTAAAAATGGAATATGATAATAATAATTATATAAACCAATATCTTTTCGTTTAAAAACAAACGCCCCTGAATGGGGGCTATTAGCTTCAACTCAAGGATAAGCTATATTAGACTAATAAGCTTTACCTTTAGGGAAATAATATTTTAACCTTCAAATTTTTCAAAAAGCGTAATAGCTCTTTTAAGATTTTCTAATGTTTCATATTCTATATTAGGTAAATTAAGAACGTATTTTAATATGTTTTGAGGTTGTATTTCTTTTTTAGGAAATTGCGAATCTTTTTCAATCCAACGTGCAAGGTCTCCCAAAGGAGTTTTATCTTCATAAAAGTTTTGTACAAAACTATAAAAACTCAATATCATCACCTCATTCTTAGTTGCTATTATCAATAATAACATTAATAAACAATAAGATATAATAATTAAAACACATTACAATTTAGACGTTTTAAAATAATACTTTTAAACTACAAAGTAAATATAGGATGATTATAATTTTAAACGTGTTTTTCAAGAATAAAATCACTTAAAAATCAGAAATGTCAATTATAGATGTTATATCCAATTCTTTTAGGGTAAATTGTAAAAGCACTAAATTTGAAAGGAGCATGTTATATGGGTTTTATTTTAATGATTATAGTTGGAGGTTTGATTGGCTGGCTTGCTGGAGCTATCCTTGGTAAAGATGTTCCTTTCGGTATAATAGGTAATATAATTGCAGGATTAGTCGGTTCAGCTATTGGCAGTAAGCTTTTAGGCCAATGGGGCCCGATTATAGGTGGAGTGCCTATCTTACCTGCATTAATTGGCGCAATTATTTTAATATTTATTATTTCAATGATTTTCAAAGCTACAAGTAAATGAGTTATAGATAGATTTTGAAAAGTTCCTTTAAAAAACTGAATCTCTATTATACTTAATATCTCTTAGTTAACATTCAATTAAAAAAGCACCTGTAATTAATCACAGGTGCTTTTTTTAATAAGTATAACAGTATTGTTGACCATTCATATTTTATTTAAACTTCTTATACGAGATGTCAATGTTAAATTTTAATGTTAAAAATTTCCGCAAACTAAGTTTATAAGTACATTATTTTATAAGCTATTAACTCTTAATGTTATGTTGAAATTATAGCGATGTAGCGTAGCGCTATCTTTCTAAACATACAAAAACACCTCACAAATCAATGTGAGGTGTTTTTGTATGTTTAGAGCCTTCGTTATTAAGACAAACTTTGACTATGAAATAATTAAAGGCTCCTTATTCAATAAGGAGCCTTTTTAATATAACTTCTGATAATCATCGATTATATAAAGACATTATTATAAAATCAAAACAATAAATTCAGATGATTTTATTAGTTTTAGGATTATTACTTATATCATCTCAAGTAGGCGTATGGCCGGCTGTAATGTTATTAATAGTTAGAATGACATAAATCATTTATCGTGGTTGCTTTATTATTAGATTTTCTCACTTTTGAACAAATAGAAACATGAGGATCGATAAAAAAATATAGTATAATTGATATCGCTCTTGAATGTTAGTTTAGTTAAGGTGTGTCATCGTAGTCCAAAAATATATTAAAAGAGATACAGTACTTTATTTAATTATATTTATTCACATTTAATGGGAAGTGTGTTTTACTGTCTAGCATATTAATTAAACAACTGTACAAACCTTATCAATAATTATTAGTGAATATCTAATGCCTGCTATATACATTATTAACAATTATAGTTATAAGATTTATAGCAACATAGCACTTTGTAATGTCGTCATTATAAATAGTGTCATAACTAGTTCAGAGTTAAAAAGGCGTTAAATGAAATTAATGATATGGCAAATAAAATGCATTTTAGTGAAGTACATATGGATGCAAATGATGTACCAGAAAAATTAAATAAAGTAGGTCAAACTTTTTCAAATTAAAATAGCTAACGATTGAAAAATTTAATAAGTATTACAATATAAGTTATACTAAAATAACAATAAGATAACTAAGCCACAAGAAGTTTTAAAACAAAGGAGAGATTCAAATGACAGTAGATATTAAAAATTATTTGGATGAGAATTATGGTTTGTTTATAAACGGAGAATTTGTGAAAGGGCATAGTGACGAAACACTAGAAGTTAAAAATCCAGCGACAGGAGAAACATTATCACATATTACCAAAGCTAATGAAAAAGATGTAGATACAGCTGTAGCAGCAGCTCAAGAGGCATTTGAGTCATGGAGTTTAACATCTAAAACAGAACGTGCTAATTTATTAAGACAAATTAGTAATAAAATGATGGAAAATAAAGAAAAAATTGCAACAATCGAAACCTTAAATAATGGTAAACCAATCCGTGAAACCTCAGGTATTGACATACCATACGCTGCAAGACATTTTAATTATTTTGCAAGCGTTATCGAAACACATGAAGGTTCAGTCAATGATATAGATAAAGATACAATGAGCATCATTCGCCACGAACCAATTGGTGTCGTAGGGGCAGTTGTAGCTTGGAACTTCCCGATGTTATTAGCATCTTGGAAAATAGCACCAGCAATTGCTGCAGGTAATACAATTGTTATTCAACCTTCTTCCTCAACGCCCTTAAGCTTATTAGAAGTGGCTAAAATTTTCCAAGAAATTTTACCTAAAGGTGTAGTCAACGTAGTAACAGGTAAAGGTTCAGAATCTGGCAATGCTATTTTTAATCATGAAGGTGTTAACAAGCTTTCGTTTACAGGTTCAACAAATGTAGGCTATCAAGTTGCTGAAGCCGGAGCAAAACGTATTGTACCAGCTACTTTAGAACTTGGCGGTAAAAGTGCCAATATCATCTTAGATGATGCTAACTTAGATTTAGCTGTCGAAGGTATACAACTTGGAATTTTATTTAACCAAGGGGAAGTTTGTAGTGCTGGATCTCGTCTGCTGGTTCAGGAAGGTATATATGATAAATTAATTTCACGTCTAAAAGAGGCCTTTTCAAATATTAAAATAGGCGATCCATTAGATGAAAAAACACAAATGGGTAGTCAAACAAGCCAAGAACAGATGGAAAAGATCCAATCTTATATCACTTATGCAGAACAATCTAATGCTGAAATTATCACAGGGGGTAAACGTATTACTAACGATGGTTTAGATAGTGGTTACTTCCTAGAACCAACATTAATCGCTGTTAAAGATAATGCTGATAAATTAGCTCAAGAAGAAATTTTTGGTCCTGTTTTAACAATTATAAAAGTAAAAGATGACGAAGAAGCAATTAAAATTGCTAATGATTCTGAGTATGGTTTAGCAGGAGGCGTATTCTCCCAAGATATTACACGTGCGTTAAACATTGCGAAAGCTGTAAAAACAGGTCGCATTTGGATTAACACATATAATCAAGTGCCAGAAGGCGCGCCGTTTGGCGGTTATAAAAAATCAGGTATTGGACGAGAAACATATAAAGAAGCCTTAAGTAATTATCAACAAGTTAAAAATATATTTATTGATACAAGTAATGAGTTAAAAGGGTTATATTAATAAATAAAATGTTATACGACACATTGATATTGCAATTTTAAGAAACAAATAAATTAGGTCACAATATTCTACTTAAACTACGGTAGAACTCGAAATTTAAGTAGTGATTGAAAACCGATTTTTCATTTAGATAACTGTTATTTTATATCAGTTAAAAGACTCCTTATTTAAAAGGAGTCTTTTTATAATCATAAATTAATACATAAAAATCATATAACAGAAGATGATTAGTTAACATCTATTTAATTTCTGATATGTTAATATTTAATTATACTTAAAATTAATAGGGTGGGGCGATTAATTTGGGATACCAAAGTGAATATGGTTTAGAAGAAAATGTAGTTAAACAGCTACAAGTTTTGGGGTATGAGCGTGTATCATTGCGTAACGAAACACAATTAAAAGAGAATTTCAGACGTATTTTAAATGAACGAAATGCAGATAAATTAGAGGGTACGCCTATATCAGATAGTGAGTTTAAACGTATCATGATTGATATCAGTGATAAAAGCGTATTTGAAAGTGCTCAAATATTAAGAGATAAATATGTACTAGAACGTGACGATGAAACAAAAGTTTATCTTAGCTTAATGAATATAAAAAAGTGGTGTCAAAATACATTTCAAGTCACAAATCAAGTAAGCGTGAATGATACACACAAAAGTCGTTATGATGTAACTGTTTTAATTAATGGATTACCTTTGGTTCAAATTGAACTTAAACGTAGTGGTGTTGCGATTACAGAAGCTTTTAATCAAATTGAACGCTATCGTCGTCAAAACTATACGGGGCTATTTAGATTCATACAAATGTTTGTAGTGAGTAATAAAATGGAAACGCGCTACTACGCGAATAGCGATCAAAAAATCATGAAAAGTCATATGTTCTACTGGAGCGATGAAAAAAATGAGCGCATTAATGTCCTTAAAGACTTCATCGAATCTTTTTTAGAACCTTGCCATATTGCTAAAATGATTAGTCGTTATATGATTATTAATGAAACAGATAAAATATTAATGGCCTTGAGACCGTATCAAGTCTATGCTGTAGAGGCTTTGTTAAATCGTGCTATAGAAACAAATAACAATGGTTATATTTGGCATACGACAGGGAGTGGTAAAAACCTCACATCATTTAAAGCGAGTCAAATATTAAAATAGAGTCCAAGAAAAGTGTAGAAGATATAAATTACTACATATAAATACACAAGAAAGGTAATGAACGAGAACACCCAATAACAGAAAGTGGGTTGATATTGAAAAATTACCTTTAGATGAAATTCCTACTACTTCAAAAGAAGTAATAAAGGATTGTATTAATAATAGAAACGGTAAAAATTATATTGTGGATTAGTTTGTAATCTTGTTTTATATTCTAGAGCAATTTAACTTAATATTTTTTAACTTTTTAGATATCGTAATTTTTTTGATAGAAATCGCATAAGTCAGTTAAAACGCAGTTTGAACAATTCGGTTTTCTTGAATGACAAACATTCATTCCTAAGCCAATAAGACGTTCATGAGCATGTTTTTTATATTTTTTAGGAGTTATATCATTAATATACTTGGACGCTTTTTCATAGGAGTTAGTATTTATTATACCTAATCTAGTTAAAACCCTAAATACATGTGTATCTACTGCTATGCTGTCTTCATTGAATTCAAAATTCATCATAATATCTACACACTTCTGTCCTACACCTTTTAATCGAAGAAGATCTTTTCGATTACTTGGAACTTTTCCATCAAAATCATCTATAATTTGCTGACACATTTTTTTAAGATTTTCAGTTTTTCTATTATAGTGTGCAACAGGTTTAATAGTTTCTCTTAACTCTTCTTTGTCTAATTTGAGTATTTCTTCAGGCGTGGATGCTTTTTGATACAACGGCACACAAGCTTTAATGACTCTACTAGAATAAGTCATTGTAGATAGACTTACAGATACTAATGCTTTAAAAGGTGTACTATTTAAACCATTTGCAGTCCATTCATCATCAGTTTCTTCAAATGTTGGCTGATTATGTTCTAAACGAGCATAAATTTTATTTATATTCTTCATTTTCATCTTCTTCACCGCCTTTTATTTCATTACTAAATTCATTTTTTTTCGGCATCCAGTCAGACTCTAATGACATTTTGTATAGTGTTTGAGTTAAATCATGTCTATCATGTCTATTATATTCTAAAGCCTTTTCTATAAATTTTTCTTCACCTTCTTCTACTTTTTTTATATAATTAGAATCTATAAGTAACGGACGACCTAAGGCTATTAATGGTACATTTTTCTTCATTACTTCTAATGCATCATTTGGACTATACATTGATCCTACCGCAATTAATGGCATATCTATAGGTATCCACTTTCTAAGTAATTCTAGTTTGTTTTCTCCTTTAAATCTCCCTTTTCGAACATTAGAAGTGACATGCATCATAGAAGTATGGAGATAATCTAAATCTGTTTTTATTAATTTTTCCAATAATTTATAAGTATCTTCCATTTGTATACCTCCATGTTCTGGTTCTTCTGGTGAAAATCTGTAACCAACAATAAATGACTTATTCTCTTCATTTTTAACTTTTAGAACTTCTTTAATAACTTCTATTGAAAAATAGCTTAAATCTGACCATTTATCCTTTCTTTTATTATAATACGGCGAACAAAATTGGTGTATAAGATAATGATTTGCACCGTGTATCTCTACTCCATCAAACCCAGCATGAATAGCTCTTCTTGTGGCGCTTCCAAAATCTTTGATTATTTGTAATATTTCAAATTCTTCTAATGGCCTTGGTTGACTATATCCCTCTCTTTTAATATTACTAGGCCCTAGGGACTGATTATTAGGTAAAAGGTTTGTGTAACCTAATCCACCAGCATGTTGGAGCTGTAATATTGCTTTAGCTCCATTATTTTTCATAACTTTAGCTTGTTTACTAAGACCATCTATATAGCTATCTGATGATATTGAAGCTTGATTTGGTACTGCAATACCATTAATAGATGTACAAGTCGCAGCTGTAATGGCCATTCCTACATCTTTTGATTTTTTTTCAATATAATCAAGTTCCTCTTGTGAAATAGTTCCATCATCATTTGAAGATGAGTGAGTTAAAGGTGCTAAAATAAAACGATTTTTTAATATTATTTTATCTTTTAATTGATACTCTTGAAACATTGGTTTATATTTTGGATTCATTATATTACTCCTTTTGTTTTTATAATTTAAATGTATCAAAAATTTCATTTTTATGTCAGTAAAGTTTTGAATTAAATGCTGACTTAAAAGTATGTTAACAATCTCATGATTATTAGATTGATGTAGCAGGTATACAATATGCTCATAGTAAAAGAAAAAAACTTATTGAAAAAAATACTGAGGGTAAAATTTTAGAATTTTCCAGCGATTGTTTGAAAAATTGATAGTATTATAAATAAAAAATATAGTTATAATAAAATGTATATGATATTCAAATTAACTTCTTCTAACGTTCGTTTTTGACACAAATCCTCTCAATATAAAATTGAGAGGATTTTCCTATATATTTAAGTTTTAAAACTTTTGTTATAGTCAATGTCTCATAAGTTTTAAAAAACATGAGTTTTTAGACTCTGACAGAGGGTTTCATTTGCATCGAGAAACACATCACGTTAATAAGTGGTCATAAAATGAATAAAAGAGGGTGAAATTAAATGGCTAAAATTCGTTATGCACGTGTATCAACACAAGATCAAAGTCTGGATGGACAGATTGATACACTTGAGGAATATGGTTGTGAACGTATCTTTAGCGAG
>ERZ1023508.350-NODE-350-length-13478-cov-50.532742_pt1 | contig 13478 bp, 11 predicted proteins | sample MGYA00380548_ERZ1023508 | MGnify/ENA primary metagenome ERZ1023508 (study PRJEB33173, sample SAMEA4830311) | metagenome | study: EMG produced TPA metagenomics assembly of the PRJEB25223 data set...
GTCACTCTCCTATCACTTGTACATACTTAATACAATTAAGTATCATGTTAGTTTAATCTTTCCACGATGTGAATCAACTTAAACAGTGATAAAAATAAGACACACGAAGAATAAATAGCTGAGTTAAGTTATACACTTATGTACTTTTCTTTTTAGTAAAATTATATTTTTAAAAATTATAATTACTAATCAATCATCTTAAAAATTTCAGAAAAATTAACTATAAGTTCTTTTCAATTTATCTATATCATGTACAATAAAATTAAATAAGGATTATTTTAAACGTATTGTTTGAATAATAGGAGGCAAACATGGAAGAAAGAATTGGTTTGATAGACATTGGTTCCAACACGATTCGACTTGTTATATTTGGCTACAATAAAAAAACTGGACTCAATGAAATACTGAATATAAAAACACCTGCACGATTAAGTCAATATCTCACAAAGTCCAATGAAATGAATGATGAAGGTATTCATGTTTTAAAAGAGACATTAAGCAGTTTTAGAAAAGTTGCGGATAAATTTAACGTTGATGCATTATATCCCATCGCAACAGCTGCTATTCGTCAATCTAAAAATCGTGAAGCTATCATTAAAGAAATTAAACAAGATATTCATATCGAAATTCAAATTGTACCTGAAGAAGATGAAGCATTTTACGGTTACTATGCGATTACACATACTACTGATATTGAAAATGGAATTTCTGTCGATATCGGTGGCGGTTCTACCGAAGTTACCCTTTTCAAAGATAAACAACTTAAAGAGTCTCACAGCTTTCCATTCGGCGTGGTATCACTTAAGCGTCAGTTTTTTGGTGATAAAGAACATAATGACAAAACAGCCATTAAAAATATGGAACAGTTTTTACGTGAACAATTTAGTCAGCTAGACTGGCTATCCAATCAACATATTGCGCTTGTAGGAGTAGGTGGTTCTGCACGTAATGTTGCACGCATTCATCAATCAGCACATGCATACCCTATCGGTGGCGTTCATAACTATACGATGACTTCGAAAGATATCAACAATGTTTATGATTTAATCCGCAAAAGTTCTCGCGACGAACTAACAAATCTAGACGGTTTAAGTCGCGACCGCGTCGATATCATTCTGCCGGCAATTTCCGTCTTTAAAACGCTTTTCAAAAAAATTGACGCCACACAATTCACCTTCTCAAGAAAAGGGATTCGTGAAGGGTTTATTATGAACCACATCAGCAAACAATATCCTGATGAGTTTAATAAAAGTAACGTACGTAAAGATGCATTACGTCATTTAGCGAACGAATATCATATTGAAGAAACGAGTGCTAATCGTCGTGTGAAATTAGCTCAATCCTTATTGAATCAAATATTAAGTGAACGATCACTTAAGATTTCAGAAATGGAAAAAGAATTATTTATTGAAGGTGCCTACATTTATTATCTAGGTAGTTTTATTGATTCAGACTCAAGTTCACCACATACGTATTACTTAATTGCAAATTCAATGATTAACGGCTTTTCACATAAAGATCGTGTGAAATTAGCTTTGTTAGCTAGTTTTAAAAACAAATCTTTACTTAAATTTTATTGCAAAGAAACACAGTGGTTTAGTAGTAAAGAAATAGATACAATACAAGCTTTAGGAGGGATTATTAAATTTGCAAACACCTTAAATATCTCACATACTAGCTTTGTAGAGGAAGTTAAACTAAAAGCAAAGAAAGATGACAAATACGATTTAATAGTTTATTACAAAGGATCACCTATTGCAGAAGAATACCAAGCAAATCGTCAGAAAAAGCATATTGAGAAAATTTTAAAAGGTAAGGTTTCTATTATATTTACAAAATCTTAAAATTATTATGATATTTTAGATTGGTGCATAATAAAGATTAATTAATGAGGTGTATGTATAGTATGCAAACTCGATTGGGAGAAAAAGATATTAATTTACCGCAGTATTACAACAATAGGGAGTTAAGTTGGCTAGATTTTAACTACAGAGTATTACAAGAATCATATGATAAAAATAATCCGTTGCTTGAAAAACTTAATTTTATTTCTATCTTTAGTTCAAATTTAGATGAATTCTTTATGGTTCGAGTGGCTGGGTTAAAAGACCAAGTCAAAATGGGATATGACAAACCTGAAAATAAAGCACAAATGACGCCTCAAGAACAACTTGATGCTATTAAAATTAAAAATACAGACTATGTGAACACTCAATATCAACGTTATAACGAATTAATTAAAGAATTAGCCAATTACGATATTGAGATGGTAAAACCTGAAGACTTATCAGATGCATTGATAGAAAAATTAGAACAAGAGTTCAAGTTAAGTGTCTTACCGACACTCACTCCGTTAGGTATTGATGCGTATCATCCATTTCCAAAGTTAAATAATAAAAGTTTAAATATTTTTGTTGATATCGATACGGAAGATGCCATTAATTCAGCTATCGTTCAAATTCCTTCATTAATTCCACGCTTTTTAACTTTAAATGAGGGTACAAAACAATACGTTGTCATGGTCGAAGATGTGATTACGTATTTCATCAATTATCTATTTACAGGATACGAAGTACTAAATACTTTTACTTTCCGAATAACACGTAATGCAGATTTAACCATTCATGAAGATGGCGCTGAGGACTTGCTTATAGAAATTGAACGTTTCTTAAAAGAACGTAAGAGTGGTTCGGCTGTACGTTTAGAATTAGATTGTCGCACTTCTGAAAAAGAGAATGTAGAATGGTTAATCGATCAATTAGAAATTGAAGAAAATGATATTTATTATTTAGATGGGCCACTTGATTTAACATTCTTATTTGGATTGGTTGACCATCTATCTCATAAGCTCAAATATTTAACATATGAGAAATATACGCCTCAACCACCTAGATCATTAGGCAACAAGAATATCTATCAATTATCATTAGAAAGAGATATATTCTTCCACCATCCGTACGAATCCTTTGAACCAATAGTTGACTTTATTCGACAAGCAGCAGATGACCCAAATACAATCGCTATCAAACAAACCTTGTATCGAGTGAGTAAGGATTCGCCTATTATTAACAGCTTAAAAGAAGCTGCTGAAAACGGCAAGCAAGTAACGGTGCTCGTAGAATTAAAAGCACGCTTTGATGAAGAAAATAACGTACATTGGGCACGTATGCTAGAAGATGCTGGCTGTCATGTTATTTATGGTATGACACATCTAAAAACGCATAGTAAAATTGCGTTAGTCGTTAAACGCATCAATAATGAACTGACGTCATTTGTTCATTTAGGTACAGGTAACTATAACGATAAAACTGCTAAATTATACACAGATATGGGTATCATCACGACAAATAAAGATATCGCTGAGGATGCAATTAACTTCTTTAATTACTTGAGTGGTTACTCAACAAAACCAGAATACAATAAATTGATTGTAGCACCATACGATATTCGAGACGTCTTCATTGATCGTATCGATAAAGAGATACGTAGTCATTTACAACATGGTAATGGTAAAATTATGATGAAAATGAACTCTTTAACCGATAAAACGATTATCGAAAAGCTCTTCGAAGCATCCCAAGCTGGTGTTAAAATACAACTCATCATTCGTGGTATCTGTTGTCTTAAACCAGGCATTCCAGGTATTAGTGAAAATATAGAGGTTGTTAGTATTGTGGGTCGTTTGCTTGAACATTCACGTATTTATTACTTCCATAATAATGGCGAGGCGCATATTTATTTATCTTCAGCTGACGTTATGACACGTAATATGATTAAACGTGTCGAAATATTATTCCCTGTTGAAGATAAATCAATAGGACAACGATTAGTTAACTATATGAATTTACAATTATCTGACAACCAAAAAGGTCGTTACCAAGATGCACAGGGCGTTTATCATTACGTCGAAAACAATTCATCACCTTTAAACTCTCAATCTTACTTGATGCAAGAAGCAATTAAGTATGGAGAAGAACTAAAAAAACAATCGGTACAACCTTCAGGACAACCCGTTCATTCTAGACGTGGTGGTAGTTGGATGCGAAAATTAAAAAACACATTTAAAAGATAAACTCACCTTGACAATTGTATTTTATATGAAATGAACACGAAAATAATAAATATCTTTTTATAACTATTCAACTTGTTATTCTTTATAATAATTAAGAGGTACAGAACACATCACTTTAACTCAACATTTTGAGAGTATAAAAGTCGTTCTTGTACCTCTTTTTTATCTATGATGATTTATAGGATTGTGGGTGTGCATACCACTCTTTTAAAAATGTATATAAAACATCACTATATTGTGCTAATTCCCTTGCTTTTATTTTCTCATCTACGCTATGTGCTTCTTCTAAACTACCTGGGCCATATAGTATTGTGGGAATGCCAAAATGTGCTGTCCAACCTCCATCAGTTACAGTTGTACTCATACCATGTTCAAGCTTTTTATTATGAATATATTCATGTGCTTTTTCTAATTGCTTAAAACCTGGATGATGTGTCGGCACAGTGAAACTTGGGAAGATTTCTCCTTTATCCTCAATCATGGATGTACCACCCCATTCAAATTCAAGTGGATTCTCTCTGAGCCATACATCTGCTTCTGCAACCTTATTTAAATATTCCTCTATTTCATCAACTACAGATTCATAACTTTCGTTCGGTAAGTAATGAACAGTAATCCATAATCGACATTCATCTGCAATAAATGCAGGATGACGTCCACCTTCTATGACAGCTGGGTTAATTGTATTCGCACCTGGCGGCATTCCAGGGCTCTTCTTCATGACAGCCCAATGTCTTTCAAGTTCATTAAGCGATTGAATCACCTTTGTCATTTTTTCAATGGCACTTGCACCAAACAAGCCCCCACCAGCATGTATCGTTTGACTACGCGCACCATCATGTATTGTATTCTTACTTTTAACTGTAATCCATCCAGTAATCACACCACCTTGCCCAAGTGCTTGATTCTCACTCGTATCTAAGACAAGAGCTAAGTCACCTTTAGGTCCTATTTCACACGCACGTTTAGTTCCCGCTTCACCTACTTCTTCACCGACTACTGATTGAACAATAATATCACCTTCTGGACGTACACCCTCTTGATGTAATTGTTCCAAGACGTAGAATAATGAAGACATACCCCCTTTCATATCGCTAACACCACGACCGTATAACCATTCATCTTTGTTGGTAAGTTTAAAAGGTGGATACTGCCAATATTGATCGTCATCTACAGAAGCTACATCAACATGCCCATTCAATATCAGTTTTGGCGCTTGAGGATTGTGTCCTTTTAAGGTTGCTACTATCACACTATCATTGTCATATAACTGTTCTCTTTGTATTGAAAAATCCAGTTGTTTAAGTAACGTTTCAATTTCATCTTGCAATGGATCTGTATTACGTCCAGGTGGACTTTCAGTATTAAATTTAACTAGCATATCTAAAATTTCAAATTGACGTTTATCCAATTGATATCCCATCCTTTGTATAAAGTGGTTGAATTCAAACGTAACAATTTAAGTGTAACATGAAACGAAAATGCTATTTTAAATAAAGAAATGTCATCATTTAAACAGGTCTTATCGTTACTTCATTAACATTAACGTGACTAGGTTGTGTTAAAGCATATACTACAGCATCAGCAATGTTCTGTGCTTCAAGTTTTTTGCGTTCTCCAAAATCAGTTCCTTCCGTCATAGGGGTATCAACCATTCCTGGTGAAATACTAGTCACTTTAACACCTGTACGTGCTAATTCTTTTTCAAGAGACTGTGTGATTGCATGTATTGCTGCTTTTGTCGCACCATAAACGCCATTCGTCTTTGTTGGTTCAAATCCTGATACTGATGCAAGATTGATGATATGCCCACTAGATTGTTTTAACAAATAAGGCAATGTTGCTTGTAAAACATGGAGTGTACCTTTAATATTTACATCTACCATAGTATCCCACTGCTCAACATTATAGTCTGTAATTTTAGATGATAAACTTTGACCTGCGCTATTCACAACAATATCGATATGACCGAAATGGTCTATTGCAACTTTTAACATATCATCTATGTTCGATTTTACAGTGACATCCGCTGAAACAACTTTAGCTGGGTTATTTAGTTGCTGGGCTATTTCGTTTAAGCGTTGTTCGTTACGACCAACCAGAACTATTGATGCGCCTTGTTGACTTAACTTTTTGGCAATCGCCTCTCCTATACCGCTACTCGCACCTGTAACGACTGCAACTTTCTCTTTTAATTTTGTCATACATCACTACTCCTTATCATAGTATTATTTTGAATATCTTTATCATAACGTTTTGTTAGAGAATAGGACATTAATGTGATTTATAGATCAACTTTAAACAAAAGGAATCAAACATATATTTAATTATAAAAATCATTTTATATTTAGTCATTTTCATTATAAAGTAAACATAGTAACTAAAAAATAAAAGTCAAGTTTTAGGAGGAACAGTAATGTCGTTTTATGAACGGGTATTAAAACTAAGCGAAAATAATCATCGCACTGCTTTTGAATTTCGTTTTGAAGAATTATTTTCAGAGGAAGAATGGTGCGCATTATCGCTAGCAGAACGTCAGGAACAAGAAAAAGCATTTAGATGCGAAGTGAACAAGCGAGACGATATACGTATACCATTTTCAAGTGAAAACGATGCTAAAAATAAGTTATTTAATATTGTTTATGCTTACAATTCCGTAAAAAAGAACTTTAAACAGGCTGAACACTCTAGAAATCCTAGAGGTCGAAACGTTTAATAATGATCAAGACAGCTTGCATTGTAATGATTAAAATATGTTGGGAAATGAAAGATTCGATGTAATCATAGGATACTTCGTGTGAGACAATATGACACATTAAAAGAAATGTAAATCATCGTTGAATCACAGATCAAAAATGAAGACCATAACTCACAGGGGTAGTAAGTTACGGTCTCCTAACACATTAATTAAGATTTTAGGGGTATATAGAGTGTCAATTTTGCCCTCAATTACTCTTTGAGAGCAAGCGAGTTCAACATTGTGGGAGTTCGTCAAAAATCAACTTGTAACGAGAGCTTTGCGCTCTAAACTATAATAGTATAATCTTTCAGCATCAATATACGGGATAGAATCAATCGTCAAATAACCATCCTTGATGTCTCCAACCAACCCTTGGTTAACGCCTGTGTTTACATAGATGTCATAACTACTTACATCGGAGAAGATCAATTCTTCTATAGCATTTCTCATAGTCATCACCTCAATAATTTACTCTTTCCTTACACTTCATATACTACATCATTTTATGTAAATTAAAAGTATTTTGTGATACATTTCACAAAAGTATCACTTATTTGTTAAAGGTTTTTAAAATAACCCTTTTTGTTTTAAATCATACTTTTTTATTGCGTTAAGGACTTATTGTGATATTATATTTATCTAAGCGAAAAATTTTATTGACGAAAGAATGTGATCTTTATCTCAAAAAATATAAGTTATAAACCATTATGGAAACTATTGATTGATAAAAATTTAAGCCAAAGTGAGCTAATAAATAATTCAGGTATTAGTAAAAGTACTTTTTATAAGTTGAAACAAAATAAAAATGTAACTACCGATAGTTTAAAAAAAATCTGTGAAGCTTTAGATTGTAATATCTCAGATATTATAACTTGTGAAGATAAAAAGGAGAAATAAGTAAAATTGAAACATAAAATTTTAGATTTATTTTGTGGCGCTGGCGGACTAAGTTTGGGTTTCAAAAACGCAGACTTTGAAATATTTGGTGGAGTTGAATGGGATGAAAAAGCGATGGAAACACATACAAAGAATTTCCAAACATCTTATCATTTTTCTGGAGATATTTCTAAAATAAATAACAATACTATTAAACATAAATTAAACACAGTTGATGGAATAATTGGAGGGCCACCTTGTCAAGGATTTAGTTCTGCAAATAGGTATTTAAAAGACGAAGATGACCCTAGAAATGCACTGTTTTTTGAGTACTTGCGCTTTGTAGAAATAATTAAACCTAAGTTTTTTGTTATTGAAAACGTTCCAGGCATACTTAGTAGAGATAATGGATTTGCAAAGAATAAAATACTAGAAATTACTGAAAGTTACGGTTATAACGTTAGTGTCCAGGTATTATCCTCAGAAAAATACGGAGTGCCAGAAATACGGAAAAGAGCCTTTTTTATTGGTATAAGAAAGGATTTGCAAACTCATTTTGATTTTGGTAATTTAAAACCTATTTTTAAAAATACAACTGTCAAAGATGCTATAGAAGATTTAATGCAAATAGAAAACGAACAAAATTTTAACACATTATTTGGTTTAAATCGTTCTCCAATACAGGAATATTATTTTAATCCCAATTCTTTACAAATTGAAAACCATGATATCCCTTCACATAATGAAAAAGTAGTGGAAAGGATTAAATACGTACCTCAAGGTGGAAATTGGAGAGATGTTCCTGAAAATTTGTGGGATACACAACGAAATAATAGACATTCATCAGCTTATAAAAGGTTAGATTTCTCCAAACCATCAATAACAATTGATACAGGACATATGAATTATTTTCATCCAGTTTTTCACCGTGTACCTACTGTGAGAGAATCGGCTAGAATTCAATCATTTAATGATAACTTTATTTTTTATGGTTCTAAAACACAACAGTATCGTCAAGTTGGTAACGCAGTGCCACCAATTTTAGCGGAAGTCATTGCTAGAGAAATTAATAGTATATTAAATGCAATATAAAGGAGAAATTTAATTTGAAAATTATAGATTTATTTTCAGGTGCAGGTGGTCTAAGCTTAGGTTTTGAAAATTGTGGATTTGAAACAGTTCTTGCAATTGATAAGTGGAAAGACGCAATTGAAACGTTCAATTTTAATCACAAAGAAAAAATAGGTTCTACTATAGATATTCATAAGTTTACTAATAATGATATTTTAAAATATAAACGAGACGTCATTGGAATAATTGGGGGGCCTCCTTGTCAAGGGTTTAGTTTAGTCGGTACTAGAGATACTAATGATCCTAGAAACTCTCTTTATATAGAATATGTTAGGTTTGTCGATCAAATTAGGCCAAAATTTTTTGTACTTGAGAATGTTAGTGGATTATTAAGTTTAGAAAAAGGATTATTTAAAGATGACATTTTAGAAAGGTTTAATAACCTAGGATATAATGTGGAATATAAATTATTAACCGCCTCAGATTACGGTGTTCCACAATCACGTAAACGTGTTTTTTTTGTAGGATTAAGAAAAGATATTTTTAATGATATTTATTTTAATTTTGACAATTTACCAAAAGCAAATATAATATCTACACAAGAGGCTATGTCTGACTTACCTAAGGCAGTCAATCATAAAAACCTTATTGAATACAAGACAAAAGCTACTAATGATTTTCAAAGAAGAATGCGAAAAAATTCTAAAGGTCTACTTAATCATGAAATTACTAACCATACACAGAAAACAATAGAAATCATTTCACAAGTTCCTGATGGTGGAGGAATTAAGGATTTACCAGAAGAGTTATATAAAATTAGAAATTATAATAATGCATTTCGTCGTATGAATAGTAAATTACCTAGCAATACTATTGACTGTGGTCATAGAAATTATTTTCATTACGAAGAAAATAGAGTCCCTACAGTTCGAGAAAGTGCTAGAATTCAAAGTTTTCCAGATACTTATGTGTTTAGAGGATCTAAAACAAGCCAATATACCCAAGTTGGTAATGCAGTTCCACCTCTATTATCTGAAATTATAGCAAGTGAGATAAAAAAATTAATTACCAATTAATTTCAAATATTTGATATAATGCACCCATAAAATTATTTAGGGGTGCATTTTAATGTGTGAAATTCAAGAATGGAAACATAAAATTACATCAGTAGAATCTAAATATAAATATGTAGTACGGGAAGAGAACAAAAAAAATAATCAGTCTTCTTATCAACTAGGAAAAGATGTAGGAGATTTTTTAATAAATGAACAAATAGTTAAAACTTATGGCAATAAAGAAAGTACTCATCAAAATTACAAATTAGACAAAGAATATTCATTAATTTTATCTCCCAACATTAAAAAAATTATCGGTAATGAAAATGTTCCAAAAAATCCTGATGTTATATTTACAAAAAAATCAGATGGGAAATTTGATATTAGAAAATCATTTAATAAAGAAGAAAATAGCTATTGGTTTAATGATCTTTACAGAGAAAATACCGTTGGAGATTATTTTATAGTTAAGTTAGATCAAGAAAATAAAAACATAGAATTTGATGTTGAGCAAATTGTTAATTTTGATTATTTAGAAAGCTTTAAAGTATTACCCAAACAACAAATATTTTTTGGTGCCCCTGGAACAGGTAAAAGTTACACTTTAAATACTGAAGCTTCTCTTTTTGAAGACAAAGTTAAAAGAATAACTTTTCATCCTAATATTTTATATAATGATTTTGTAGGCACATTTAAGCCATTTCCAACTGAAAACCCTAAAATACCAATTACATACAAATATATACCTGGTGTCCTAATAAAATCGTTATTAGAAGCATTTAAAAACCCATTTAAAAATCACTTGATAATAATTGAAGAAATTAACAGAGCTAACGTTTCCGCAGTTTTTGGAGAAATGTTCCAATTATTGGATAGAGATAGCTCAGGTAGAAGTCAGTATCCAATAGATATAAATGAGGATTTAAAATTGTATATTAATGATTTTATTTCTGACAATAACTTAAGTAAAACTGAAAAACAAAATATTGAAGATGCTATTCAAAACGGCCTTATATTTCCTTCAAATTTATTTATATGGGCTACAATGAATAGTGCTGATCAAGGAGTAATGCCAATGGATACTGCTTTCAAAAGAAGATGGGACTTTAGATACTTTTCAATAGATCATTCTTATAATGAAGAAATATTTTCAAAGTATGGTAAGGTTTCTTTACCTGGAAATAAACAAATTAGTTGGAATGAAATTAGAAAATTTTTAAATGATAAATTATCATCTCTAAAAATTCCTGAGGATAAACTATTGGGACCTTATTTTCTATCTAAGATGACTCTATCTTCAAACAATTACTCAGTTACAAAAGCATTTAAGAACAAAGTATTAATGTATTTATTTGAAGATATAGGTGTTCATAATAGAGCAAAAATATTTGATATTTCAATTTTAAGATATTCTAATGTTATTAATGAATTTGAAAAAAAAGGCATTGAAATATTTTATGATTCTGATTTATTATATGAAAAGATTCAAAATATTGATTTTTCTGATGAATAGGTTAAGGTGATTGTTATTTCTATTATTATTTTACAAGAACTAAAACATTATACATTCAATCAATTAAAACAAAAATTTCAAAACATAAATAATAAAAATTTAAAAAAACTTTTATCAAAGCTAAAAAGTAATAGTATTTTAAAATCACATAAATCTAATAATAGTATCAAGTTAGGAAAATTAGTAGATAATTCAAATTATTTAACTGAAATTGATGAATATGATGAATTTAAAACTTACACTTTTCACTATGTTGGTATCTTACAAGTGTCTTACAATACTATTCTGATTATTTATCCTAAATATTTATCTGATACTAGTATTAATAATGATTTTTACAAAAACAATAGAGTAAAATTAAAGCAACTATTAAAAGTTGTAGAAAATTATGAAAATAGATTAGAACAGAGCATAACTAATTCTTTATTTGCTGATAATCAGATGTTTAACTCTCTTGGTGCTAAAATTCAAGTTATAAAAACATTTCTAGAAAATGGTCTTTATCAAAAAGAAAAAATTATTGAAAATAAAGATGGAAATGGTTTAATATTATGGACTAAAACAGTTAACGAATCTACCGCACATTTAGTCAATGACGTACCTATTTACTTTGAAATTCATGCAAGAGAGAGAGTTATCGATAAAGATAATATAATCAGACAATTACAATGTTCAATATTAAATCAAATCTCTAACAATTTTAAAACGATATTAGACTTATTAGACATACCAGAAATTCAATTTGATAATGTAATTGATATTGAAGATTATAATTCTCTTTATTTTATAGAAATTTTAGAAACAGAATTACAAAATGAATTTATAAATAAAAATCGAAAAATAATAGAAGAACTTCTAATTTATTTATACGATTATCAAAATGAATCGGAAAACATTTTAAATTTATTTGGGACTAAAAGTTTTAATCTTGTTTGGGAGGATGTATGTAGGGTTGTTTATTCCAACCATTTAAACCATACTTTTAGAGAATTAAATCTATTAACTCCCAATCCTCAAGATCAAGATAAAAAGTTAAAAAATTATATTGAAAAACCCAAATGGTATGATAAGCTTAATAATAATATTGTAGAGCAGGATTCAACTTTTATACTCGATATAATTAATGTTAATGATAACGTTCTAAACATATATGATGCGAAATATTATAATATTTATTTTGACAAGAGAAGTGTCCATAGTAATCCTGGAATTAATGATATTTCAAAACAGTTTTTATATCAGTTATGTTTCAAGGATATAATTAAAAAAAATAAATTGAAAACACACAATTATTTTGTGATCCCAAAAGATGATTTTCAGGAAGATCAAACTATAATAGGCACTATTGAAATGAAATTGTTTTCTGATATTGGTTTAAATTTAATTAAAGTAATCGGAAGAGACTGCGTATCTATTTATAACGAATACCTAAAACTACTTTAGAGTCCGGAACATAAAGTTCCAGGATAAGTAAATAAAGACAATTTCTATTGAAATAATATAGAAATTGTCTTTTTTATAATTTTTTGATTATTTTTAGCTCGTTGAGCTGTTACTTTTCTTATATTAAGTGCCATTAGCACAAATCCTAATTCTCTTTTGGCTTTATCTATCCCTCGAACGGACATTCGAGTGAAACCCAAAATAGCCTTCATAAATCCAAAAACAGGCTCCACATCAATTTTTCTTTGACTGTAGATGGTTTTTATTTTTGGTTCTGAAAGCTTTTTATTAATTTGGGCTTTAAAATATTCCCAATTATAATTTTTCATTATTTTTTTATTTGTTTTTGAATTGAAGTTCATACATTGTTGTTTCAGAGGACATTCTGAACAATCATCACATTCATATAATTTAAAGTCTCGTTTAAAACCATATTTATCATGGCGATAGGCATATCTTTTAAATCCTAGACTTTTATTGTTCGGACAAATGAATTCATCGTTAATTTCGTCATAATACCAATTTTGAGTATTGAAGATGTCACTTTTATATTTTTTAGTTTTGTCTTTTATAAACATTCCATAAGTTATGAGTGGTGTTCGATTAAAATTATCTATAATTGCCATATAATTGGCTTCGCTACCATAACCTGCGTCAGCTACAATATATTCAGGTAAATGACCGTAGGTCTCTTGAATTGAATTTAAA
>ERZ1023508.351-NODE-351-length-13467-cov-60.527662_pt1 | contig 13467 bp, 11 predicted proteins | sample MGYA00380548_ERZ1023508 | MGnify/ENA primary metagenome ERZ1023508 (study PRJEB33173, sample SAMEA4830311) | metagenome | study: EMG produced TPA metagenomics assembly of the PRJEB25223 data set...
TATGAACTTTTAAATTCTAAGTTGTTGCACTTAATTTGACAACTCAACTTATAAAAAATGAGCATCCAAACTCATTTTGAATTTGAATGCTTTCGATACCCATAATGTCATCGTATTACATTTTTTCTACGTGGTAAAAGTAAAGCGACTATAAGGGCGATGATTCCAATGGCCGCAATTATTATAAATTGTAATGTAAAATTAGATAATGGTTGAATAAGAATCATCAATAATGGCGCAATGGCTGTTCCTAAAAACAGAATAAATGTATTAACGGATAAGAAGAAACCTTGATTACGATTAACAACCATGCCTACTTTTGAAATCGTCGATGGAATTGCAAACGCAATACCTCCTACAAATATTACACTCCATATCACCAATAAAATAACGTTTGTAGTGAAGCCCATTAAAATAAGAGAAACGATACTAACAATTAATGCTCCTACAATCACTTGTTTAACTCCTATTCGCTCACTCATACGACCTGCTAATAATGAAAGTAACATCCCAATAATACCAAAGAGTTTAGCATTAATTGCTGTTGCTTCCGAGCCACCCACAATATCAGAAGTAATATAATGATTAAAAATTGTATACATACTAATGAACATGGTAAGTAAGGATAAAGAAATAAGATAACATAATATGACTATTTTATTATCTTTAAAATCTTTAAAGTTTTTGAAGAAACCTACTAGTTTGAGTTGAGGATTTTTCACTGGACTTTCTGGAACGAATTTATAAATGAGTATTGCTATAAGAATGTAGAGTAATGTCAATATGAAATAAACCATATGCCAATTAGAATAACGCACTACAATTTCACTCAAGTTTTGGCCAATGACACCAGATAACATAAAACTTGTACTAATAAAACTAATCGCAGTCACACGTTTTACTGGTGAATACATTTCAGTGACATAAGTAATAGATACAGGTGAAAAAGCTGCCGCGCATATACCTTGAATTGCACGAAGAATAATAAGTAGTGTGAACGAATGAATGAAGCCTATAAGTAAACATATGATGACGAGTCCAATAAGTCCAAATAAAATCGTACGAATACGTCCAAATTTTTCAGAAATTGTACCATAAAATAGACAACTTAGTGAATACGTAATTGAAAAGATCACACCATTTAGAGAGGCAACAGCATTTGAAATGCCAAAATCTTTTGCGAATACAGAAGTAAGGGGTAAAGCAGTATATAAACTTGCCATAACAATAATACCCGAAATAAAGAAAATTGTAGTCATTCGATTATAATTCATCGATGTTTCCATAATATAACTCCTTTCATAGATTTTGTCACAACAGTATTATTATGACACGTTCAATATAGTTTCTAAAGTGTACTGATTAACACTTTCTTATAAAAAGATAATTATCTAACGCTTTTTATTGACTTTACTTACCAATAATCATATAATTTCTAGTATAAAAATTATACTTATTTTATAATAAAATAATTTAACTAAAAAAGGAGTACTTATTAATGATCTTACGTTATGCTGCAAATTTAAAACTTGCAAAAGAATTATATGATTCATCAAAACCAAAATTACAAGGTAGCCAAGAAATGATTGATACATTTAAAAATGTATTTGGTTTACCAGAAAAATCAGTTAAATTAGCAGGTACAGTAGAAGCTACTGCTGCTGCATTATTTGCTGCAAGTTTCTTAAACAAAAATATTTCTCGTTTAGGTTCTATTGCAACATTTGGTGTATTAGGCGTTGCAGCTTACAAACACTTTGAAGCTGGTCACGGTAAAGAAGGCGCACAACACGCTTTAGATTTACTTGGCTTAGCTGCTTTAAGTTTTGCTGATACATTCGGTAAAAACTAATTCAATAACTATATAAATAAAAACGTTCAGCGTGAATGCATTACACATTTATGCTGAACGTTTTTATTTAACTTTTTTTAACGTGACTTTTATACTTAGTTTAACTAAAAAATATAATATAAAGGAGCGTTTAGATAATGATATTACGTTATGCTACCAATTTAAAACTCGCTAAAGATTTGTATGCCGCTTCAAAACGTAAACTTACCGGTAACCCTTATACTAAACAACTATTTACACAAGATTTTAAATTATCGGAACGTGCAATGAAATTAGCAGGTGTGATTGAGTTCATTGCATCGGGTTTGTTTGCCACAAGTGTCTTGCATAAAAATATCTCTCGCTTAGGATCACTTGTCACGTTTAGTGTATTAAGCGTTGCAGTATATAAACGCCTTGAGGCAGGTCATGGTAAGGTTGGCGCACAACATGCTTTAGATCTATTAGGTTTAGCTGCACTTAGTCTTATCGATACATTTTCTAAGAAATAATAAAGCGCACATGGGACAACGAATACGATATGAATGCTGTCCCATTCCTTTTAGTTGTATTTATTTAATATACTTTTAGAGATGTGACATAACGAGATGTCTTCAGGATGTTTATCTAATCTATCTTGATGTTCGTCTGCACTTTTAACATAATTTTCTAAAGGACGTACTTCCACAACGATTTTATCTCTATCTGAACGTTGTTGAATGAATTGTTGTGCTTCTTTAAGATGGTTCTCATTTTCACTATAAACACCTGTACGATATTTAGGTCCTTTATCTACGCCTTGCTTATTCAGACTGTATGGGTCTATGATTTCAAATAAATAATGCATTAAATCATGAATTGAAGTGATGTCAGGATTAAAAACTGTTTTGACGCATTCTACATAGCCATCATATTCATCATCAAGTCGCTGCGTCATTCCATTCGCACGTCCTGCTTCAGTAGCTATAACGCCTGGCAATGTTTTAATAAATGCTTGTACACCCCACAAACACCCTCCAGCTAGATATACTGTTTCCAATGTATCACTCCTAAACTCTAAATACTTAAATTGATCCTAATATTTGTTTTAAAGTCTTTTTAAACTGTCGTTTATCAATTTGATTATTGTGTAACTTTTGTTGTTTAAGTCGTTCTTTAAATTGTTCTTTATTTTTCACAATAATATTTAAGATATTACTTAAGTCATGATAGTGTTCCATTGAAATTATATTGTCATCTGCCACAAAAGAAGGTCGATGTATTGTTTCTTTATAACCAAGTATAAGTTGATTGTTTAACATAGCCCTTTCAAGTGCATTTAAAATTTCGCCACCATGATTAACATCTAAATAAATGTCACATTTTTTAAACAAACGATCAACTGTTTTTGGCGTAACTGTTGGATAAAGCACTACATTTGAATACTGCTCTAAATTTAATAATTTAGAAGACATTTCAGTTATCGCGCCGATATGAAATTCAAACTCTGGATGTAATTTTATCAATTCTTCAATATATGGAATATCATCGGAATTTGTTAAATTCAGTATGCGTTTTGTATATTTATTATTCCTTTGATAATTATATAAATATCCCGTTGATTGAATACTATCCATATAATTTTCTTCGATATGGCTTATAATACGTTCATATTCTTGTTTATCTGGAATAATAACCGATGTCTGACATTGCTCTTTATCTAATAGGAGTTTCATATTTCCTGGGACATGACCCTCACTATTTTCTTGCCAAAATAGTACGGCCTGTTTAATAAAATCAGAATAATAAAGTACAAAAAATGGGGTTGCAAGAGAATTAATAATAATCTTAGAAATATCTATATCTAATTGATTCAAAAAGAAAATAATGAAGTCATGTTTGGATGCAAAGAAATGTGATTGACCCTTCCAATCTAGTACAATGTCTTTGGTAACAAAGTTTTCATATATGACTTCTTTACCTTCACGATTCACATATGTTTTTAAGATGGGTTCTTTTTCTAAATCATATACCGTTTGTGCAAATTTGACTCCCTCTTTAGTGTAATGATCGACTGAACGTAAACGATCTTTTTCATCAAACCATTCAACAAAATTTACAATTCTATTTTTAAAATGTTCACGGTAAAATATGCGTCCTCTCACTTTGCCATTATCAATAATTTCTGCAATATTTTGATTTCCCGCAATTTCCCATAAAGGAGGAATATTCACCTCATTAAAAAAAGTTGGTGTATCATCTTTAAATTGTTTATAATTAGCAAAAAATTTATAAGGTGATATGACATCATCAGGTAAAAAACCATTGTCATCCATCACAATTGTTGGATGTCGATAATCCGCAAGATACAGAGATTGTTGTAATTTTTGTGATGCATCATTAAATGTTTCAAATAAATTAATCATTGTAGCACCTCATTAATTAAATTTTGCCATTTTTGCGTGATATTTGTTGTTTCATAAGGTTTTGCAATTTTATAAGACATGTCATGAGGACGTGTTAATCCTTTATTGAAATATTGAATGATTTTTTTTGCCATGCTATCAGTAATATCTTCTATATTTTGATTGTCTTTATCGATTGGAATGAGATATCCATTCTTACCCTCTTCAATAAATGTAGGATTGCCGTAATTGACTTCAAAACCTATCATACCAAGACCAGAACCTACTGCTTCCATTAAAGTAAGCCCAAACCCTTCACTTGTAGAAGCAGAAACAAATAATTCATAATTCATATAAATATCATCTAAGTTGACATGTCCTTTTAATTGAATATAATCTTCTGCATGATTTTCTTTAATAATATTTTCAATATTTGATTTTTCGCCACCATGCCCATATATATCAAACCTTAATTTAGGTACTTCTTTTTTAGCTTTAATTGCTGCTTTAACAATCCAGTCTACATGTTTTTCACTAGCCAGTCTTGAGGCAGTTAACATCGAGTAAGGTTGACGATGTTCCTTAGGATAATTAAGCTGTTGCAAACTGCCTACTGGAATCGTGCGTATTCGTGGTTGATATGATGTGTATTTTTTAAATTGCTCAGATAAGATTTTATTTTGTAAATCTGTGGCTGTAATATAAAAATCAATAAAAGGAGCTTTAGAAAATACATATTCATAGAAATTATTCCATAAAATATGAGTATCATCTGTTGAATTTTCACTATAATGTTCAGCGTGAACTACAATTCCTACTTTACTAGGACCTTTATTTTCAAGAATGGCTTGCCCTACTTTTGTAGAACGATCAATAATGACTATATCATCCGAAGTTAAATGTAACTGTTGCATGAAATAAGCTACAAACTGTTGTTTACTGTATAATCTAGCATCATCAAACACATATATACTCGAATTTCCATCAATATACTCTCGATATACCACAGAACCATCTTCATTATAAAACTGTCTCATATACACTTTGGCACGATTATCCTTTGGTGCATAATACTCTGAAAACGTACGAACGTAACTATAATAATCTTTTCGTATCAACATTCCATTCACAACAAACTCAGCACGATCTACAACTTCTTTATCTTCCTCTTTTAAATAGCAACTTACATAAGATTGATTATTACCAATATATAAACGTAACACTTTTCCTGTTTGAATACGTGCAGTAACAGGATTACCTAAATCTTGAATCAGTTGGTCAATCGTATATGTCGTGGGTGCTATCTTAATATCACTAAAATATTGATATAACCATATAACCTCATCATCTTTAAAGCCAATATTGTGGGTTAATGTTTGAATATTTTCAGATGAAATAAAATCTAAAAAAATAAATTTAGCTGATTGATTAATTTGTCTTAATAATTTGGCGCGATAAGCTTGTGCATATTCTACTCCACTACTTGCCCAGCCAATTCCAAAATTTATATTATAAATGGTCACTAAACAACACCTCAACTTTATGGGAAATGTATCACTAAATCTTGCTTTTTATCAAATGTTAAAATGCTTAGACATAAGTTTCGAATCATTTCTCTTTTAATATTCATTGTCATATGTTCATATGTTTCTAATGCTACTCTATGATATTCAAAAATCGCATTACGTTGGCCGTTTTGACGATTATTCACACTTGCTTTTAATTGTTGTAATTGATCTACTTGATTGATCCATTCGACATCAATAGCTTTAAGGATTGCTTTTTGTAAAAATCTTAATTTTAAATACGCATCATTAACAGTATTAAGATTCTTTTCCAATTGTTTATTAAATTGCTGAAGAAGGAAATTGATAATACTTTCTCTAGATTCAAGATATTGAGTCGTCGTTTCATCTTTAAAATTAAAACTTAGATGATTGTAAATATAATGAATTACATCGTTTTCAGTGACTATATACTTTGTTTTAATGTCATATTCAAAAACATCACGTGCTAATTGTTCAAAATCAAATTCTTTAAAATCATCTATTGCCAAAATACGATCACGTTCTTTATATATATGTTCACGTTGGATACCTATACTTTTCTCAAACTCATTTGCCATTTCTCGATTAACCATCGCTGTTTCTTCAGACACACGTTGTGCTTTTTTCACAATATTTCTCACTTTATTTCTAAAAAATGGACTATATTGTAATTTTTGGTAATCTATTTTTTTGATTTTATCATTATTAGCCCATTTGGTATTACTCCATCGTTTTACAATATAATCATCTAACGAAACATATATTTGAGACTGTCCAGGATCTCCTTGTCTTCCAGCACGGCCACGGAGTTGTCGATCCACTCTACTATTTTCCATATGTTCATTAATAATAACTGCTAGTCCACCTAGTTCGTATACCCCGTTACCAAGTTTGATGTCTGTTCCTCTTCCTGCCATACTTGTAGACACGGTGACAGCTTCTTGCTGTCCCGCTTCTGCAATCATTTGTGCTTCTTTTGCTACATTTTGAGCAATTAATAAATTATTCGGGATATTTTGTTCAAATAATTGGGCAGAAAAAAATTCAGCAGCTTCAGCGGTGCGCGTAATAAGTAATACGGGTTGCTTCGTTTGATGAATATGAATTATCTGTTCAAGTATTGCTTTGTTTTTATCATCAGATTTCACATAAACTCTATCTTCTTTGTCTTCGCGTATAATTGGATGATGGGTTGGGATTTGAATCACTATTTTTGAATATAATTCAAAAAATTCTTTTTCTCCAAGTTTTCCAGTTCCTGTCATACCTGAAAATTTATTAAATAGCTTAAATAAATTTTGGAAAGTAATTGTTGCCATAACACTAAAATCTTGCGATAATTCGACATTTTCTTTTGCTTCAAGTGCTTGATGTAGTCCGGATTGAAGCTTAGTACCTGGCAACATCCGTCCAGTAATACGATCGATTAATACCACTTCTCCGTTATAAATAAAATAGTCTAAGTTATCTTGAAAAAGATACTTTGCACGTAATGATAAGTTAATAACACGGACTAAATCGAAATATTTAATCTTATACATATTGTCGACTTTAAAATAATGATTTGCTTTTTCAATTCCTTCTTTAGTGAGCCAAACTTCTTTCTTATTTAAATTTACTTTAAAATGCTCATCTTCTTCTAATGTCTCAATAAATAATTTAACAATATGAAATAAATTTGATTGAACACGTGGTGCACCTGAGATAACAAGAGGTGTTTGCGCCGCATCTAATATGATAGAGTCAATCTCATCGATGATTGCAAAATTAAGTTCTGGCAAATATTTTGCATTAATATGGTCAGCAAGATTATCAAATAAATAATCGAATCCTAAACGCCCATTCGTCGTATAGACAATATCGTGATTATATAATTTCTTTTTTTCTCCCTCATCATATTCATAATCAGGTATATCTACAAAACCTAGGGATGCGGTTAAACCTAGCCATTCGTATAATGGCTTCATTTCTTGTAAATCTCGATTCGCTAAATAATCATTTGTCGTAATAAGATAAGCTGTTTTCCCGCTTAATGCATTTAAATATAAAGGCATCGTTGCAGTTAATGTTTTACCTTCACCTGTTTGCATTTCAGCGATATTTCCTTGATGCATCACTATAGCGCCCATGACTTGTACGTCTTTTGGATACATATGTAACACTCGTTTAGATGCCTCACGTATCGTAGCATAAGCTTCTGGTAATAATTGATTTAGAGACAATTTTTGATCTTTTAATCGTTGTTTAAACTCTATAGTTTTGGCTTGAAGCGCTTCATCAGAATATGTGGCAAATAATTGACTATAGCGATTGACTTCAGATAGTAGTTTATCTATTCGTTTTAAGCGGATATGATTAATCATATCATTCAATCGATTTGCCATATGATATCCCTCCATTAGTAGTGTTGGTCTGATGAATGACTTTATTTATTATTTCAATTTTATCTGTAGTGGTATCATTTTTAGGATGTTTATTTTCTGCCTCACTAATAATGATATTATGAAATAAAAGAAAATTTAATCCAGAATTGATAAGTTCAATTTTATAAGCATAGGCTTCTTGAGGAAATTTAAATTCTGTGATTTCATCTTCCTTTTCAATAATTAAATACGACAATTCCGAATCATTTTTTCGATAAAATGTGACTTTAACGTATGCAGCACGTGGAGGTTGAACGTCGAAATTTAGTTTAATTTCATAATGATATCCTTTTCTTAAAATTGGAAGAGAGGGTACTGCCTTGTCTATATTAAAGCGTGTGAGCATATGCCAAGCATGAATCACTGTTCCTGAAGGCATAAGCGGGTTTTTAAACAACGTACCTTCTTTTTTAAACTGTAATGTCGTTCCATACATAAATGTTGAAGGATGGATATAGCGCCATTCAATACGATAATTATTTAGTGCTTGCATGTGAATCTCTCCCAAAACTATCTTTTAAAATCATATTATAAAAGTTAATAAACCAGTTTGTTATTGTTGGTGAGTCATCATTATGACGACCTGGTACGCCACGACTCATCACATGTGCACGTTGTTTGCTTAATATAGGTGATATATTATGAAATGCCATTGCATCGTAATCATCATGCTCCATGTATGCAATTGCAAATATAGTATCAGAAAGGTGACTATGTTCTAATTTATTCCAAAAACGTTGATCCATGTTATCAATATCTTGTTTTGAAACTCCTCCCTCATTTGTTAATAGCACATCATTAGCAGTACCAAATTCATTAGGGCGAAGTAGTTTCATATTATTCGCAATCGTACCAATATTTATAAGTGGCTTACCTATAATAACTGCAGCTGGTTCAAGCACAGTAGCATAATAAAGTGCACCAAATGACCCCATCGATAATCCAGATAATATTAAATCATTGTCTTTAAAATTTAAAAATCTTAAAGCTTCTTTGATTACCTTAATGATTTTTTGTTCATACTCCTCTGATCCTAAATAAAATGCGCCACCTTCTATCCTTGGATCACTAATTAACATAAATGGGGCATTCATTTTAGTCATCATATAAAAGCCTTCGAATCCTTCGGCTGATCGATATCCACTAAAATAAACATTAAGTGGTGGTTTCATATCACCCGGATTAAAGTAATAAATAAATTCATCTCTAGAACTATCTGAAAATCGCTGCCCCCCCATAATAAATTGTCCCATTTCAAGACGTGACCATCTCTTATGTACTGCTCCAACACTAAGCTTACCTTTCCCTTTTGCTTTAAGTGACACACTTATATTCGCTTGATAAGATAATCGTGGTAATTGAATGGGGGTCAATAAGTCTTTTTGGTGATAGTGAAAGGTCATTTCTGGTATATCCGTTGATCCAAATGGAAATATTCGTAGGGTATATTCAAGATCAATATCTCCTTCTATCGTATATTCAGGCCAAATTTCGTTAACTATATTTGCATCATTAACAAGATTTTGTGTCCATGTAAGTAATGGTGTAAACTCCATTCCAAAATCTCCCTCAAGTACGAGTGCCTTATTTCCTTGATAATGATATTCTCCTTTAAAACTAGGATTGACCATTACTTTTATAGGAGAAACTCTATCACCATATTGTTTCACGAAAGTGACTGAAAATAATTTATGGTGTAACATTTCTTCATTTTCATAATATAAAGGTTTTATTAATTTAGATCTTACTAAAGAATCATTTTCAAAGAGATCTGACCATACATGAAAATCTATGACTGTATTATGCGGGACACTCACTAAATGTAATAGTTTCATGAGTGATTGTGAATATGGACTTTGCACAAAGACAAGATTGAATTCACCATAGACCTTTAGAATCTCTTGAACTGCATCAATATATCCACTTTCAAAATGAAATACTGCATCGTCAAGATAATCCCATTCGACATCTTCTTTTTCCTTAAACAGTGAACCCAAATCATGTCCTCCTATTTGTAGTACTCTAAATTTACGTCCCATTATTTTCACCTTCAATCAAATGGTTTAACTGTGTAATAATCTTAGAAGAACTGAATTCTTCACTTAATTTTATAGAGTGTGCAAATGAATAATTCCAATTTTTAAGATTTAATAAATAGAAATCTAGAGCCATAATCAATTCAGACGTATCATTAATAATTAAACCGTTTAGTTTATGGTCAACATAATTCGTTTTAAGTTGATTTATTTGCGGAATACCTACACTGATACTTGAAATTTGCAAGTATAAGTCAGGCTCATTTCCTAAGTCTATCATTACTCGTAAGTGAGACATTTCTTTCAATAAATGCTCCTCAAAAGGTACAAAAATAAGTTTAATATATTCAATTTCTTCAACTTCTGTTTCTAAAATATCTCGTACTTCTAAAGATAACTGTTCCTCATTTTTATTTAATTGTTCGTTAGTATTTTTAATTTTATAAGTAAGCCATTCTGGAATATCAGTATCATCTTTTCTAGTTAATAAATGCAATCTGATATTTTCTCTTTCTACACTATATTGTATAAGTATATCTATTAATTCTTTGAGTCTTACTTCATTTAAACTATCTATCCAAACTCCAATATTGGTTTCATAGAGTTGACTACTCATATTAGGTAGCGTTTGTACATCGAAGGGTGTAATACGCATTAAACTAAAGTGGTTAGCGATATCATGCTTTTTCACAAAATCTTTAATAAGTTGTTCATTTTCTAATGTATCTACAATACAATATTGTGCCTGAATAATAGATTGTAATATTGATTCCTTTAATGTTCGATTACGTTGAGTAAATACTGAAAAACAAAGATTTTTTAAATCAAATATCTTGTTAATCATGTCGTTATGATGTTGATCAGCTGCGACGATGACGTTGTCATGATGTTCTATATATTTAAAATAATATTGCCTTAATTTTTCATAAATAATCTCTTCAATACTCGAATACTCTATTTTTTCAAATTGACTATAAAAATCATGAGAAATTTCAACCTTTTGTGTTATAAGACTTTGTATCATAATAGTGTGCCCATTGATATCTAGATATTCTTTATAACTAGGTTGTCCATTATTTTGAAACTTTTCAATTGAAGAAATAAATCCTCTATCATCAATTAAATATTTAACTTGCAATGAATTATCTTTATATGTTTCTATTTCGAAGAGATAACCTTCTTGGCTAAAATTCATTTTAGAATAAGTGGTTTCACTGGTAATTGCTATAACTTGAAATGGCGTATAGATAAACTCGGTATCTTCTGGCCATTCTAAATCTCTATAGTCTATCGCTTGTGGCGACATTTGGGCTACCCCTTGAATATCATCAAAAAGTGACCAATAAGACATTTCATATAGCCCGTGTCTATGAAGAAATAATCTTAGCATCGGTTGATAATTTAAAATAATGGTATTGAACTGTGAATTATTTTTTTGATGCATAGAAATTAAACTAATCATATCGTCAAATTCTGTGACTTTTCTTTTTATATAAAACGGTTGTGTAGTGCTATTCCACCAATTTTTAGAGTCATACCATGCAGGTATAAACTGTTTCATAAAAATCTCCTACCAATATTTATTTAAAATTTCTTTATAACGGTCAAAATATAAATATGTACGTATTGTTTCTCCTATATTAATACTGATGTATACCAATATAATAAGTTGTACCGAAAAATATATTTCTTTAGAAAAACCAGGTGCAAGTAATGTCAAATACATTGGAAAAGCAAGAATCAATGCTACGATAATTGCTCCAATCCAACATACTTTTCGAGCTTTACGATTTAAAAAACGTTCAGTATCCTTGCCTGGATAAATAGTATCAAAGTAATTTCCATTTTTTAAAAATTCATCAGCTTTTCTTTTCGTATTAATTAAAAAGCGAGACAAGACATAGCTTAATATAATTTGAATGACAAAATAACTTGTTATACCTATTGGATTAGAAAAACTTAAGAAATACAAATTCAAATGCTTTCCAAAAATTGCTCCTATAAGATGGATCAAATTATTTAAAAGTACGAATACAGATAAGCTCATCATAATTGAAATACTACCCGCTGGATTTAATTTCCAAGCTAAATACGTCGGCGATTTTTTATTTGCATTATTCATAATATCTCTATAATTAAGTCTATACTCTGTTAATTCAATAAATAACAGTAATAATAAGGCAATTATTAAAGCTATAATGGTTAAAATAATTAGTAAAGCATTGATGTGTATGCTTTCAAAATGCTGATGACTAAATAATGACTTAATTAAGCTTATAAGTACAATTGGCATAGGTCCAGCAATGCCATAAGTGATATTCTGGTCAGCTAACCAAACTAATAGCATAGCACCTGTAATTAAAATCAGCATGAGTAATATTATGTTATTATCTTTAATAAAATTATTATTTATATATGTGTTAATTACATAATAACTTTGAAAACCTGCAAATAGTAACGTTAATATTCTCTCTTTATAATGTTTTTCTGCACGTGTTTGTTTCGTTATTTTATCTATATTTCTATAACTCAATAACATAATTAGAATTAACGATGTTAACCAAGGACCTAGACCTAATGAAAAAATATTTAAATTTGTAAGATCTCCTCCAACGTTAGATACAGCAAGTTTAAAAAAGCTATCATTACCACTATGAAAAGAATTAGAACTAACGATTGAAATATGACTTCCAAAAATATAAATGACTAAAATAAAACACGTAAAAATAATTCTTTTATATAACACTTTATATTCTTGTTCTTTGAACATAATTCCACCTAAATTTTTAAAATAACATTTGTTTAATTATATCAAAAAGGCTAAAGACATAAAATATTTTGGTATTTAAATTAAAACTATTTACCAAATATTATGCTTTAGCCTCTATTTTTTTAGAAAAGACGCCTAGCTCATATTAATAGACATTTAAACCCTTCGTTATAAGCAACTATTAATTTTTTCAATTGTAAGAGAGAAAGAAATCATTAGCCTCTTATAGTTCTCTTACTTTTTACTTATTAACGTCTTTGTCTATCACTATCTTTTTTATTTTTACGAGATCTTCTAATCATACCTAAACCAGTCAACATTGCTGCAACAGCTGAAACAAGTATTGAAGAATTTGAATTTTCTTCACCAGTTTCAGGTAAGTCTTCATGGTGTTTAGGAAGTTGAGAATGACTATGTGCATGATGCATTGAATGTTGCATTTCAGATGCGCTTGTTGAATCGCTCACACTTGTTGA
>ERZ1023508.356-NODE-356-length-13145-cov-70.156761_pt1 | contig 13145 bp, 10 predicted proteins | sample MGYA00380548_ERZ1023508 | MGnify/ENA primary metagenome ERZ1023508 (study PRJEB33173, sample SAMEA4830311) | metagenome | study: EMG produced TPA metagenomics assembly of the PRJEB25223 data set...
ATTTGAATATCATAGATGTTGCAATAGCAATAATTCGACTAATAATAGCACTTTTAGGTAAAATTAAAGATTTTTAATATATATTTAATGAACTTTCAAATTAAATTTTGAAAAAATAAAAATTATTAACAAAATGTGTAAGATTAACTTTGATTGGGTAGATAATTTATATAATTAAGGAGGGAATAATATGGCTAAAAGTGCAGGTTTATTAAGAATTGTGGCAGGAATTGGTGCAGCAGTGGCTGCAGTAGCATTATCACGTGAAAGTAGCAGAAATAAATTAAAAGCTGAGTATAATAAATATAAAGAAAATCCAGAAGGCTATAAACAAAATGCGAAAGGGCTAGTTAATGATATTAGCTCAAAAGCAAATGAAACAATTCAAAACGTAAAGAATGACCCACAAGGTTATGCAAATCGTTTAAAAAATGATCCTAAATCTTTATTACAAGATGAAAAATCTAAATTCACTAATGTGAATACTAAAAAAAATGATACACATGAATTAGCAGAAGGTAAATTTGATGATGAAGGTGGCGCAACTGTTAATAATAATTTAAGAGTAGTCACTGAAGAAGATTTAAAAAACAATCATAATGCCTTAGACGAGCGTTAATAAAATAAAGAGAGCAGGATTTAGATTTCCTGCTCTCTTTGTTTTTAATAATATAATTAAATTATAAGTTGAAAGATAAATTCTTATCTGAATTAATACGAGATAGAGCGAGATTAAAGTAATCTTCATCGATTTCAATACCTATAAATTTTCTATTTAATTCTAAAGCTGCTACTCCTGTTGTACCACTTCCCATAAATAAATCTAATATAGTGTCTCCGGGATTTGTGTGTACACTTATAATATCTTTCATTAACTTTAGACTTTTTTGAGTTGGATGAAATGTTCTTTCTTTTCCAGAAACAACACCAGTTTTATAGTTAGCTCTTAAATAACTTACATCTGTTGGTTTATTAAAAATCCATTTACTTCCCTTTTTAACTGCCCATAGAGCAAATTCGGTATCTTGAACATATCTTCTGTTTATATTTCTAGGCATTGGATTAGATTTTTCCCACTTTATAATATCTTTAACAATTAATCCATTATTTTCTAATTCGTCAACAAAATAACTAATATATCTATAAGAACAAAAAATAATGATTGAACCATTCTTAGAAAGTAATTTAGAATAAGGCTTAATCCAATTATATAAATCAAATTCTTTATCCCAATTACCAAAGTCAACACCTTTTCTAGGATTTTTCATAGTCGAGAAATTATTACTTTTCGAGATATTATACGGTGGGTCTGTGATTATATGATCAACTAGTAATTGAGAACTTTCAATTTCACTAACAATGTCATAGGCATTAGCGTTAAATAACTTATAATTTTCGTTTAAAATCCGAGTGTTTTTATTTATTTGCATATTTATACCTTCTCCTATTTTACGAGATAATAATGGTGGTACTGCATTACCTATTTGTTTACACACTTCAGTTTTCTTTCCTAAGAATTCGAAATTATCTGGGAAGCTTTGAATTCTTGCAGCTTCTCTAGGAGTAATTGCTCGATTTAAATATGGATGACTATTTCTTCCATTAGAAGGGGTATCAAATCTAGTATCAATAGTGGGACTTACTTTATCCCACACTAATCTTCCCCATGTAGTTTTAAATTTTTGATTTCCAATCATTTCAGCAGGGAGATATTCTTTTCCACATTCAGGAGGTATTAAAGACAATTTTTTTAAAGCTAACTCGGAATGATTAGAAGCTATATGATTATATAATATTTTATTATTTCTTCTTAATTTCTTTTGATAGTTACTTTGAGAAGGATATATATATTCAGAATGATTAGTTCCTTCTCCGGACTCCAGATAACTTAAATCTGATATAGCATCTCTTACAGTAACAAATTCTTCTATATGAGAAGAAGGCAAAGAAAGTGTTTTGTACTTATAAGCAATTATAAAAGCTCTTTGTCTATTTTGAGGGACTCCAAAATCTTTACTATTTAAAACACTGCAAGTCATAAAATAACCAAGTGACTCTATACTATTTTGAATTTCAGTCATAAAATAACCATTAGCTGCTGTAATCATACTTTTAACATTTTCAATTATAAATAGATCAGGTTGAATATTTTTAACTATTTCAAGATATTCTAGAAAGAGAAAATTCCTTGGATCTTTAAGTCCTAATTTTTTACCTTTATTACTAAAACCTTGACAGGGCGGACCACCGATTATCATATTTACTTTTAAATCTTTGGCTAAGGTAACTATATTTTCTTTTATAGTTTCATCTAAAATATCTCCAACAATTGTTTTAGCATTTGGGAAGTTATGAGCGAAAGTGTTAAGAGCATGAGAGTTATTATCTAAGGCAAGAACAGTTGTGAAATTGTCAATTGAATCTAAACCGCAAGAAAATCCGCCTGCTCCTGAAAACAAATCTAAAATTCGAAAGTTCATATTCCAACTCCTTGAGGTATAAAAAAATCATCCCTCATATCATCTCATATTATATAATAACTTGCAATAATTTATTTTTTTTGTATTACTATATATTTGAAAGGATGATTAAATATGAAAAAAATTAGTGAGATAAAAAAACTAAATTTAGAAAGTTTATTAACAATTTTTTTTAATGTTGTAGATTATGATAATGAAAAATATATTATTAAAAGTAGTTATCGATCTTCAACGCATGCAAAAAATTTATTAGATGAAGAATATTGTTTAGTAAATAATGAATTAATGAATAACTATACAGAACTTCAATTTGAAAAAAAGCGTATTGGAACACACAAAGCTTATTTAAAGAATGATGAAAATATTGAGTTTATAGATTTAATGAAAAAAATATATGCTTTAATTCAACAAAAAAGATTTGATTATGAAGAAGAAGATTTTGATCGAAAAGTAATTAATTGTGCTTTTGCTTTACGCGGTAGTGTAGATTTAACTGCTGGATATATGGCTTTAGATATCTATGAGAGCCTTATAACAGAAGAATACGTAGATTTACTGATGAACTTACTTATTTCTACAAGTGCTGTTGATCAATTAAATTTAAATTTCAGAAAATTACAAAAACAATATGTTGACGGTATTCATAAAAGAAATACTCAGATACGGATCAATTTAAGGTGGTTTTATGTAAATTGTCTTAATGAATTAGAAAAATTCAATAAATATAAAGCAGAAATTTTAAGAGATTCAAAAAATAGAATAGAATTAATTAATTATACAAAGCATAATAGTAGTTTTTTAGAAAGAATGATTTTTTATAAAGAAAAGATAATTAACCCATCTTTTTCATTTGATAAACTCTCAAAAGAAGAATTAGACCAAAAAGTAAAAGAACTAAGAAAGGAGCTTGAGTTCAATGTTACTGAAGAATCAAATACAGAGAGAATTAGAAGAAATAAACAAATAGTAACTACAGCTAGTGTCATTTTACCTGATGAATGTGTTTCTTGTAAAGATTATTATAAGACTGCAGATAGAACATTTAAAAGAAGAAATTCTGAAAGGTATTATTTTGAACTGCATCATGTTATTTCTTTTGGTTCCAAGCAATCGGGTGATATTTTAGAAAATTTAGTGAAATTATGTCCAGCATGTCATAGAGCATTAACACCTAATAGAGCCGATGAGAAATATCAAAAGCAAATAATAAAAGATATATTATACAATAGTAAAGAAGCAAATAATTATGTTGGCAACTTTGTTAAAAATCCTAATATTATGGAAGATAAAGTTAATTATGTGTATAGTAATTTAAAATAATAATTCTCTTAACATACTTATCATTTAAATTCAACTTACATGTGAAAAAATGAACAAACAAATTTTTAAATTATTGAACTATTTGTGAAAATCATCACATACCCCTTTTAAAATAAAAAAAAGCGTGTATGATAAGAATTGTAAGGAATAAGTAATTGGAGTGATACTAATGAGAAAGGTAATAGAAGGCGTTATTTTTTCTGAAGAAGGTAGCTACGATATTTATTTAAAAACAGGCGTAAACCAAGGATTAATTAGTGATATAAAAGATGGATATATGACAATTGATTCAATGTCTTATTTAGATGCTGAACGTTTATACTTCTATGGTCTCGAACGTAAAACACTAGTTACAAATTAAAATACAGAATTGAATGACCTCCTATAACATTCATGAACGTATAATATCATGCCCTCGTTGGTGAGCAATCGAGGGCATACCCTAAATATACCCCCAATCATTTTTGGATAATGTGTTAAAACCCACATCTCACTTCCCTTGATGTGGGTTTTTTATTATAAAGATTTAAAGTTGTTCTTCACTTCGTTATATTGATACTCTTGATTATACAATTTGAACTTATAGCCATCTTCACTAGAAAAAGGCATTCGAATATTTGGAATGTGATCCATTCGTGCAATAAATTCTCTTTCTTGACGTGTGCGTTCTTTGACACTCATGTTTAACCATTCTTCTTTAGTAAATAAATCTTCGAAACGAAATGAAAAACTTGTGCGGCCTACTTTTTGACGTAATGCTTGAACTAATGGACTAAAATCTTTCGCAATCACAGACATATTCTATTCCCCTTTATTTATAGTAATATATATCTTCACTTTATTACGTTTACTTTTAAATTACAATCTATAATTGAGACTTTAAATTGATACAGACGTTTATTTATAGAGAATTATGGAAATTGAATGAATAAATAACAATAAAGGATGATGAATATGGCTAAATTAACAGATACAGTTGCGATTATTACAGGTGCGAGTAGTGGAATTGGTGAAGCAACAGCCAAACGACTTGCTGAAGAAGGCGCTAAAGTTGTACTAGCTGGTCGTAGTGATGAGAAGTTACAACGTGTTGCAGAACATTTGAATGAAGGAGACTACCTTATTACGCCAACCAATGTGATGTATCGTGATGACGTTGATGCGCTCGTAGAAAATGCGATTGCTAAATTTGGAAAAATCGATATCTTTGTCAATTGTGCAGGCATTAACTTATCTTCTAAAATCACAGATTACAAAGTAGACGATTGGGATAAAATGGTTGATACGAATATTAAAGGATTGTTATATGGTCTGAATGCCGTACTTCCTCATTTTGAAGAACAATCTAGTGGTCATATTGTCAATATGGCATCTATTTCAGGCTTTGAAGTTAATAAGACAAGTGCATTATACAGTGCAACGAAATCTGCTGTATTACGTATCGTAGAAGCTTTAGAAAAAGAGCTTGCGCGAACAGGCATTAAATCAACAAGTATTTTACCAGGAATGGTAGATACGCCTATGACAGAAGGATATGATTTTGGTGATAGAAAGAAATTAGATCCTGAGAATATAGCTGATGCGGTGATCTATGCAGTGACGCAACCTGCACATGTAAACGTTAATGAAGTCGTCGTTCGTCCAGTTTAAATCTAATGAGAATAAGAGCGTTTCGTGCCTATGGTAGGGAACGCTCCTTTTTTAGTCAATATTAGTGTTGAAATGTTACACTTATATTGAAAGATCATATAACTTAAAAGGGTGATAAAGTAATGGAACAACGTTTATTTGAATTGCTAGATGTATTAGTCAAATATAATACGGAAAGTCCTCCTGGACGTAATACGGATCCTTTACAAGATGACATTGAACAATTATTAAAAACACTAAATTTTGATATTCAACGTGAACATTTATATGAAAATGATAGTGTTATCGTCGCAACATTAAAAGGGGAAGATGAGGATGCACCTAAATTAATTCTCAATGGTCATGTAGATGTGGCAAATGTGGACGATGATTCTAATTGGCAATATCCACCGTTTCAATTGACTGAAAAAGAGGGATGGCTATATGGTCGTGGTGTGAGTGATATGAAAGGCGGTATGGCCTCGCTGTTTTATGTGCTTGAAAAACTACATCAAGAAGGACGACGACCTAAAGGAGATATTGTCGTGCAATCTGTAGTAGGAGAAGAAGTGGGTGAAGCGGGAACAAAACGCGCATGTGAAATCGGTCCTCAAGCAGATTTAGCATTAGTATTAGATACAAGTGAAAATATGGCACTTGGACAAGGCGGGGTCATTACAGGGTGGATTACTGTTAAAAGTAAGAATACCATTCATGATGGCGCACGTAGTCAAACGATTCATGCTGGCGGAGGTTTATTTGGTGCGAGTGCAATTGAAAAAATGACTAAAATCATTCAAGCACTGAATGAACTTGAACAACACTGGGCAGTAATGAAACATAGTCCTGGGATGCCACCAGGTGCGAATACAATTAATCCAGCAGTTATTGAAGGGGGACGTCATCCTGCTTTTATTGCTGATGAATGTCGTTTATGGATTACGGTTCATTATTTACCGAATGAAAGTTATGACGACGTTACAAAAGAGATAGAAGCGTATTTAAATCGTGTTGCAGATGCAGACATTTGGTTGAGAGAGAACCCGTTACAGTTCGAATGGGGCGGTGAATCAATGATAGAAGATAAAGGAGAAATTTTCCCAAGTTTTACGATTCCATTAGAACATCCCGGCTTTAAACAATTACAAGATGCGCATTATCACGTTCATCATAGCGAAATGAAACATGGTATGAGTACCACAGTGACAGATGGAGGTTGGACAGCTCATTTTGATATTCCAACCATTTTATATGGTCCAGGTAGTTTAGAAGAAGCTCATAGTGTGGATGAAAAGATAGAAGCACAAGAACTTCAAACTTATAGTGATGTGTTATATACATTCTTAAAACACTGGTATGAACATCCTGAGAAATAAATTAAAAAGCCAAGTCGTGCTTATGAATGACACGACTTGGCTATTTTATAGTCATATTATTTTTTTAATGTTTTTCGAAGACGATTGACCCAGCTAGCTCTTCTTTTGGAAACGACGGGCATTCCTGAAGGCTGGGTTGTCTCCTTTTTTAGCTTTTTACCATATTTAACTGCTTCTTTCATCAAGTAAGCTTGTGAATTTAATGGTGATAAATCATTTTGAACGTAATGATAATCACCATATTGATCTTGATAACGTCCTTTTTGATTATCAGATAATTGTAAATTCATAAAGTCTACAAGACGTTTACCGATTTCTTTATCTTCTACAGGGAATAAGATTTCAACACGTTTAATCATGTTACGTGTCATTACGTCTGCAGATGATAAATAAATACGTTCGTCACCATTATTGTAGAAGTAGTAAATACGAGAGTGTTCTAATAGACGACCTACAATACTGACAACTTCAATATTTTCGCTGACCCCTGGAATGCCTGGTTTTAGGCAACAGATACCGCGAATAATGAGTTGAATTTTAACACCCGCTTGAGATGCTTCAAATAATTTTTCAATGATGGCCTTATCAGTTAAGGAGTTCATTTTCATCATAATTTTACCGTTACCATGTTGACGATGACTTGCAATTTCTTTATCAATGCGATCAATAAAGACGTCACGAATATCGAATGGGGCGACAATTAATTTATTATATTCAGGTTTAACTGAGTAACCACTTAAATAGTTAAAGAAATTAATGGCATCTTCAGCAATTAATTTATCTGTCGTAATCACACCCATATCTGTGTATAGTTTTGCAGTTTTATCGTTATAGTTACCTGTACCTAAGTGTACGAATGAAGTTAATTCGCCACCGATACGTTTAACGACAAGAGCAATTTTACTATGGGTTTTTAAATGGGTCATACCATAAATAACGTGACAACCTGCATCTTCTAACATACGTGCCCAATGAACGTTATTTTCTTCGTCGAAACGCGCTTTTAATTCTACAAGTACAGTCACTTGTTTACCATTTTCAGCCGCTTCTTTTAAGCTTTTAATAATGGGTGAATCTTTACTTACACGATAAAGCGTTTGTTTAATCGCAATCGTGTTAGGATCTTCAGCTGCTTCACGAATAAAGTCTACGATAGGCTCAAATGATTCGTATGGGTGATGGAAAAAGACATCACGTTTTAATGCAAGATCATACACATTATTGTTACCTAATGAACGTGGAATTTGTGGTGTATATTTATCATATGTTAAATATTTCAATTTATGGGATAGATGGTCAACTAAGCCAAAGATAAATGTTAAATCTAAAGGTCCATTAAGTAAGTAAACGTCTTGTTCATCCACTTCTAAAGTGTCTGTTAACCATCCTAAATCTTCGATAGACGCTGTACGATTGTCGACTTCTAAGCGTACAGCAGAACCACTTTTACGTTCTTTTAAGAAGCGTTCAATTTCGATAAGTAAGTCTTCAGCGCCATCTTCATGAATCGTTAAATCAGCATTTCGAGTAATTCTAAATGTAAAGGTATTTAATACTTCATAGCCTGTAAATAAGTGATTGATGAAGTGTGTAATGACATCTTCTACCATGACTACATATTGTTTTGAACCTTCATTATAAGTTAAGAATCTAGGGATAAGAGATGGAATTTGAACAATCGCTGAGTTAATGGCATCATCTGTATCGATGTCTACGAAGATATTTAGACTTTTATTATTTAGTTTTGGGAAAGGATGGTATGCATCTATACCAAGTGGTGTTAACGTTGGTAAAATAGTTAGTTTAAAATCTCTTTCTAACTTGCTTAAAATAGAGTCAGATAAGTTTTCTGGTTTACACATAACAATGTCATAATTGCGTAATTCTTCGATAAGTTCGTTATAGCGTTCATATTGCATATTGACATATTTTTTAGCTTTTTCTTGAATAGCATCTACTTGTTCTTGTGGTGTCATTTGTGTTTTGTTTTCAGGTTTATCGAATCCCATTTTTACTTGGTCTTTTAAACCAGCCACACGCACCATAAAGAATTCATCTAAGTTCGAACTAAAGATAGATACGAAATTTAATTTTTCTAATAGTGGATTGTTGTTATCATAAGCTTCTTGTAATACACGATAGTTGAAATCTAACCAACTGAGTTCGCGATTATTATAGTACTTCGGCAAGCTAATATCATAGTCTCCCAATTGAGTTTGCATATTCAAAATACACCTCGTCATTTCTTCGATTATCAATCTTTCTATTTGTAAAAATATATAGTCTATGACAGAACTATCTACCTATAATATAGCATACAAATTTTAAGATTTTGTAAAGACAATGGATACGGATCCTTTAAGAATCTTTTCGATATGCTTTTTCTGTCTTAATGCTTGATATTTCTCAGCAATCGGTTCGCCTTCAGTATAATGTACGGTCAGTTCATAATCGTCATTGCCTTTTTTCGTTTCTTTTAAAGTCACGTCTTCAACAAAGCTAGTTTGTGAAATATTTAAAGCATTCACAAATTTAATAATGCCACCTAATGCTTGAATGGTTTCAATTTCCTTATTACTGAACCAATCTGTTTCTTTACAATAGAACTTAAGTAAAGATTTATTTTTAAAACTTGCTAAAAGGGCGAGTTTAACGCGATCTTTATGTGTATAACCATTAATCATTGAGTTCGCAATAATATAATACGTATGTGGAGAACTTGAATCTGAATCAATAAATCTACCTAAATAATAAATATAGGTCGCTTCTTCAAAGAGACGTTGCTCTGTGTCATTAATCTTTAAATCACCTAAATCCATTAATTGTTTTAATAAAGATTGCGCTAATTTTAGACGACCTTGTGAACTACGTTCTTCGATGTGATAATCATGTGCTAAGAAATAAATCGATTCTTTACGCACATTATGTTTGTCAAATACATCTGGATAGCGTGAGCGAATTTGTTTAATAATATAGCCTTCACGTAAGCCATTTCTTGAAAATGTGAATTGCTTTGCATCTATTTTTTTATAAAGTGTCTTAAATACTGACACTGCCGGAAGAATAATATCTGCACGATCGCGACTTAACCCATCTAGGTTATTTAACTCATCACGTGAACTTTTACGTATAATATCGTACACTTCATCAATATCTTTATCTGACATTGTATAATTGTGTACACCACTTATAGGATAAGTGTGTTCAGATTGATGGATACGTGCTACGTTACGTGCAGAACCACCGACACCGACTAATGCAACGTCTTGATCTTTAAGCCAATCTAATGTACTAAATTGTTGAGATAAGAATTTCTCCATATCTTTGATCGCGCCTTTATCATTGTGGTCTTTGCCATCAAAGAATTTACGTTTTAACGTTACTACACCGAAAGGAAAACTATGTGATTCAAATAATTCTTTATCCTTAAATAAAGTAACTTCAGTTGAACCGCCACCGATGTCTACAGATACACCATTTTCAATTTCAGTAGTATGAGTAATAGCATAGTAACCATAATATGCTTCGTCTTTTTCAGGGATAATTGAAATTTCAATATCAAGTTCATCTTTTACTTTTTTAACAATGTCATCCTTATTCTCAGATTGACGAATCGCTGCTGTTGCGATAGGATGCAATTCTTTTACGTTAAATTTTTCAGATACAGATTTAAAACTGCGTAATGCTTCAATGAGCACTTTAATACCTTCTTGGCTCATTTTATTTTCTTTTGTCAAATATTGACTCAAGCGAGCAGGCGTTTTAATGTTGAGCAATTCATTTAATCCTGCCTCTTTGCTAAATCTAAAGATAACTAATCTAATCGTATTCGAGCCAATATCTATTAATCCTATACGTTCTTCCATCATGGCCTCCTAAGTCTTTCAATACTTCCTATTATAGTTTTATTTTACATGAATTTTATTAATAGAAAAAGATACGAATCATATTTACATTTCTTTGGATATAGAAAAGAATTCAATTGTAAAACGATTTCATTTTTAGTATCACGTTTAATCTAAACTGTTTAGTGGAAGAATAAGGTTGTATTAGAAAACAAGTTCACTAGGAGTGTGACAAGATGAGACGTTTAGAAAATAAAATTGCAGTCATCACAGGTGCAAGTACAGGTATTGGACAAGCATCGGCAAAAGTGTTAGCGCAAGAAGGAGCGCATGTCTTAGCACTTGATATTTCAGATGAATTAGAAAAAACTGTAGATGACATTAATCAAGAAGGCGGTAAAGCGACAGCTTATAAAGTTGATATCTCTCAAGATCAACAAGTGAAAGATTTTGCTGATAAAGTTAAACAAGACTATGGTCACATTGATATTATCTTCAACAATGCAGGTGTAGATAATGGGGCAGGACGTATTCATGAATATCCAGTTGAAGTATTTGATAAAATTATGTCTGTCGATATGAGAGGTACATTCTTAGTAACGAAATTCTTATTACCATTAATGTTGGATAATGGAGGTTCAATCATTAATACAGCTTCATTCTCGGGACAAGCAGCAGACTTGTATCGTTCTGGTTATAATGCCGCTAAAGGTGGCGTCATTAATTTCACTAAATCGATTGCGATTGAATATGGCCGTGAAAATATTCGTGCGAACGCGATTGCACCAGGTACCATTGAAACACCGCTTGTAGATCATTTAGCTGGTACATCTGAAGATGAAGCGGGTAAAACATTCCGCGATAATCAAAAATGGGTCACTCCACTTGGTCGTTTAGGACAACCTGAAGAAGTAGGTAAATTGGTTGCTTTCCTAGCATCAGATGATAGTTCATTTATTACAGGTGAAACGATTCGTATTGATGGTGGTGTGATGGCATACACTTGGCCTGGTGAAATGTTAAGTGAAGATAAATGGAAACATTCTGTAGAATAAATCATAGTGGATATATTAGCGTTTAAGTGTGAGAGATGGCTTCAGTATGAGGCTGTCTCTCGCTTTTTATATAGTTAGATAAATTATTCTATTTTATAAAAATGTTATAATGTTGTTGTCGTCTTTCCTTTAGACGGTAGTACGTTTAAAGGAGGTGAAGTTATGACGTTAATATTTGTACTCGTTATTGCACCTATATTAAATAGGTGGCTCAATATATTGTTTGATTATTGGTTTGAACAATATAAGAATAAAAAAGACGGCAGATAATCCAATACACAAAGAACCCCTAGTCTAGGGCAATAGACTAGGGGTTCGCATCGTTATGACGTTAATACTCGTTAATGTGATATTAACATAAGTAGATGTAACATTTCAATATTCAAATTACCATTTAATTTGATTATACGTTTGGTCATTTAAAGAACGTACAATTTCAGTGATTAATCGTACTGAATTTTCATAATCATCTGTATGAAGAACAGATACATTTGAGTGCATATAGCGTAATGCCACACCAATAGCAATTGTTGGAATACCATCGTTAGCAACATGGATACTACCAGCATCTGTACCACCGCGTGGTGTAGTATCCCATTGAACCGTAATATAATGTTTTTTTGCCACTTCTTTAATATGTTGACGTAAGCCTTGATGTGCCACATTTGAAGCATCCATTAAAATAATTACTGGGCCGTCACCAATGGCTGTATCACTACCATATTGTGCCATTCCAGGTGTATCGTATGCGACCGCAACGTCGACTGCGATAGCTAAATCGGGGTTGATTTTATTTGCTGCGACTTTAGCGCCACGTAAACCAACTTCTTCTTGTACAGTGCCACCTGCATATAAATTAATACCGATCGATTCATCTTTAAGATTGTTAAGTACGTCAATAGTAAGTGCACAACCGTATCGATTATCAAATGCTTTGGCAGTTAAATATTTACCATTTGCAAGTTGTTCAAACTCACTATAAGGTGTAATCATATTTCCAATTTCAATACCGTATTGTTCAGCATCTGCTTTACTTCTAACACCAATATCAATAAACATATCTTTGATATCGATAGACTTTTTACGTGCTTCTGGTTCAAGTACATGTGGAGGTTTAGAACCAATAATACCTCGTATTTCTTTACCATCGTCAGTCGTGATGGTTACTTTTTGAGATAACATCACTTGGCTCCACCAACCGCCAATAGGTTGGAATTTAATAAACCCATTATTGTCAATTTTAGTGACGATGAATCCAATTTCATCTAAATGACCAGCTAACATTAATGATTTAGATCCCGTTTTACTTTCCCTTTTACCAAAGATACCACCCAAACCATCTTCGATAATCTCATCACTAATCGGTGTTAAATAGTCTCGCATTTTTTCTTTAACTTGGTATTCATAACCAGCGATACCATTAACATCTGTTAATGTTTT
>ERZ1023508.358-NODE-358-length-13095-cov-70.730138_pt1 | contig 13095 bp, 16 predicted proteins | sample MGYA00380548_ERZ1023508 | MGnify/ENA primary metagenome ERZ1023508 (study PRJEB33173, sample SAMEA4830311) | metagenome | study: EMG produced TPA metagenomics assembly of the PRJEB25223 data set...
TCATACGTTTTAGTCACTATAAATTCAATAACTTATTTTGTATGATTAGGGTGTATCCTGTCTAATTTTTATCTTTCTTAAAATTTAGTAATATTATTTATCTTTATTTTCTTGGTTATTTAACTTATTGAGATAACGATAGATTGTGGTACGTGAAACTTTCCATTGTTCTGCAATAGTTTTAATTGGTGTTCCATTATCATAAAGTGTTTTGAGTAATTTTAAATCTTGTTTATTTAATTTTTCGGGTCGACCTCCATAGCGTCCTCTAGCACGAGCTGCAATTCGCCCCGCTGAAGAACGTTCTAAAATTAAATTACGTTCAAATTCTGCAAATGCTGCGAATAAATGAAATAACAATTGTCCTGTAGAACTTGATTTATCCATTGTTATATTTTCTTCTAAACTATGAAAACTCACGCCTCGATTATTAAGTTCATTAACTAATGTGATTAAATCTTCCATGTTACGTCCTAATCTATCTAGTCTCCAAACAACAATCGTATCTCCTGACCTCGCAAATTCAATAGCTTTATCTAAACCAGGACGTTTACTTTTTGATCCACTTATATGATCGCTAAATATCTTTTCACAACCATATTGATTTAATCGATCTTCCTGCAAATTCAAATTTTGTAAACCAGTTGAGACTCTTGCATAACCTATTTTCAAAATACAAACCTCCTATGTACATTTTCATTGTACCATAACTTAATTCTAACCCTATTTATGAACATAGATTTTCTGTTGGGTTATTGAACACTAAAATATGTATACTAGCTATATATCTAGATATAAAAAGAGAGTGTACAGAAAATGGTTATTTTCTGTACACTCTCTTTTTATATTATATATCTACACTTATATTTTTTTCGAACAACAAAGAAACACAAGTAACTATTGGTCTGAGTCTCACACTATTTTTATTAAGGCAATCGTTTATGTCGTAATTATGATGAAGTGATTAAAACAGCTAATTATTTAAATGGGAAAGAATATTAATGTATTTTAAACTTCCTTCTTGGGCTATTGTTTTGATTGGTATTATTTTAGGTATTCTATTTTATTAATATAAATAATAATTAAAATACTCATACTCTATATACATTCCCCTTATTTAACAACTAAGGGGAGTGTATTATTTATCTAAATGTCTGTATAATGTGGCTCTACTTATATTGGTTTTTTCTTTTATCTCATCTAATGTATATTTCTTACTCATATACATTTCTATAGCATCTCTTAAATTTTTATCATCACGTTTAGGTCTACCAAGACGTTTACCTTCTCTTGTATAATTCTCTAACCCCATACGTGTTCTAAATTTTACAATGTCGCTTTGAAAATCAGTAATCTCATGTAATGTTTTTATAAAATTTTCATTGGTATCTGCAATAAGATTTTTATTTAAATTAATTATATATAGTGAAATTCCTTTGGCAGAAAGTAAATCTAGTATATCTACTAAGTGTTTTGTAGAATCTGCAATAATACACAAATCTGTAATATACAATGTATCACCAAAAACTAATTTTGAATTTAATAATGTATTTAGTTCGTTTCTTTTTTTATTATTAGCATGCGTCTCTTTTAGAATATTTTTTGTATATATTTCTATTTTCTTTGCTTGTTCAGTAACAGTGTCATTTATTGTTACAGGTCTAATGTAGCCGTATTTCATTTTATTACACCACCTTACATAAAAAAGTATAACACATAGTTTCATTAAGGGGTATACATATGAAACTTTTATGTTATACTTTACAGTATAATTAATATAAAGGAGAGAAAGCGATGGTTGAAAAATTAAAATCTGAATGGTTCAATCAGCCTAGAAAGAATATACTTGCTGGGATCGTTGTAGCACTAGCATTAATACCAGAAGCAATTGCGTTTTCAATTATTGCTGGTGTGGATCCGATGGTGGGATTGTATGCAGCATTTATCATTGCTACTGTTACTGCCATAGTGGGTGGTAGACCTGCAATGATTTCTGGCGCCACCGGGGCTGTGGCGCTTTTAGTCACACCTTTAGTTAAAGAACATGGTGTTGAATATCTTTTTGCTGCTACGATATTGATGGGGTTAATACAATTACTTTTAGGAATACTTAAAGTCGGTCGTTTAATGAAATTTATTCCCCGTCCAGTTATGATTGGATTTGTTAATGCATTGGGTATTATGATTTTTATGTCTCAAATAGAGCATATTTTTAATATATCTATAGCAACTTATATATACGTTATTATAACTTTACTAATTGTATATGTTATTCCTAGATTTTATAAAGCTATACCTGCCCCATTAATAGCTATAATTGTTTTAACAGCATTGTATATGTATACAGGATCTGACGTAAGAACTGTAGGTGATTTAGGTAATATTAAGCAAACTTTGCCTCATTTCTTAATCCCTAACATTCCTTTTAATTTAGAAACACTTCAAATTATTTTCCCATATTCATTATCAATGGCTATTGTGGGTCTAGTAGAAAGCCTACTTACAGCTAAAATTGTAGATGATGCAACTGATACACACAGTAGTAAAAACAAAGAATCAAGAGGTCAAGGGATTGCTAATATTATTACTGGTTTCTTTGGCGGTATGGGAGGTTGTGCCATGATTGGACAATCAGTAATCAATGTTAAGTCAGGTGCAAATAGTAGATTGTCTACATTTACAGCAGGTATTGTACTTATGTTTATGATTATTGTTCTCGGTGGTGTAGTCGTTCAAATCCCGATGCCAATTCTTGCAGGGATAATGGTTATGGTTTCTATCGGGACTGTTGATTGGAATTCATTTAAGTATATAAAAAAAGCACCTAAAACAGATGCATTCGTTATGGTTTTAACGGTTATTATTGTATTAATAACACATAACTTAGCTATCGGTGTAGTTGTAGGTGTTGTTTTCAGTGCTATATTCTTTGCGACTAAAATTTCTAAAGTTGAAGTTATTTATAAAGAGTTAGGTAAGCAGCATCGTTTTTCTTTTAAAGGTCAGATATTCTTTGTATCAATTGATTCTATGATGGAGAAAATTGATTTTAATATTGAAGATAGTGTCATAGTGTTGAATTTTGATCACGCTCACCTATGGGATGATTCAGCAGTAAATGCCATTGATACGATTGTTAGGAAATTTGAAGAGAAAAACAATATTGTGTATGTTGAAAAATTAAACGCAGATAGCCGAAAAATTATTTCAGAACTAAGTTATTTAAATGAAACTCATTTAAATTAAGGAGTGTTTTTTATGTATAATTCAATTTTGCTTGCAGCAGATGGTTCAAAAAATAGTATACGTGCAGCCCAAGAGTTACTAAATTTTATAGGTGATTATACAATTGTCACAATACTTACGGTTGTAGATATTGAAGAATCAAAAACAGATGTTTTACATGATCACCAAGGAACTAATCTAACTCAAAAAAGGGAAAGTAAATTACAATCTATTAAAGATTTATTTACAGAACACAATGTGAATTACAAAATTAAAATTGTTCACGGTACTCCAACAGATAAAGTGGTTGAAGTTTCAAATAGTGGTGAATATCAAGCTATCATTTTAGGTACACGTGGCTTAAACAGTTTTCAAAAAATGGTTCTTGGTAGTGTAAGTCATAAAGTTGCTAAACGTTCTCAAATACCTGTAATTATTGTTAAATAATTAAAACTCTTCTATATTTTATAGAAGAAGTTTAATAATTTTATAAACCAAAACTGACATATATATCTATATACAAAAAAGAGAGTCCGAGAAATAAAGTTTCTGGACTCTTTATATTTATTATATAAATAATCCTAATTCATTCAGTAAAGTAATAAATGTGATAATTACAAAATCTTATATGTGTGATTAGAGTGTGCTTTAAATATACATAAATATTAAATTTTAGTTGAACGTTTAAGAATATTAATGTACTTATTAAATATCAATTATTTCTTTTATTCGCTCAAAATAACCATTATTATTATTAGGCCCAAAATTATGCTTTCTATTACTTATCAATTCATAACAATAACCATCATTTTTATATAGATTTCCATTAAGTTTATAATTGACTTCATTATATATGTATCCATACTTCCCTAAAGTTATTACAATTAGTTTTTTTTACACCTGCTTGTAATAGCAAGTTTTTAGCTGCTTCAGCAGAATAACCATAAGTTGTATAATCATCAATGATACAAACTGTAGCTCCTTCTAACTTCTCTCTGTAATAATCATTAATCTTCAAGCTTTCAAAATCACTTTGACATTTATTATTATTTCTTATTATTTGATTACTTCGATGTTTTTTTGAAGAATTTTTTGTTCGAATTAATATCTCTTTATTACTTTTGCTTGTATTAAGAACTTTTCTTATTACTTCTTTAATATAAGCAATAGTGGTACTATCATTAGATTTTTCTGATGAAGGAAAAGTTCCCCAATAATTGACTTCTTGAAATATAGGATTGTTAAAATACTCACTTAATATAAAAAAATTAAATAACTTTAATATCTTAATTTTGTCTATTTTTGTCGAATAATTATATTTTAATATACTCTGTATTTCTTTTTTATATTCTATATTTTTTTCTGTTTGATGTCCTTTTGTATTAGCATTAAATAAACTGATGAGTGTGTATTGTTCACTAAAATCATATTGCAAATATGGGGAAATATCTTCTGATATTATATTTATATATTGTATTAAATCATCTATATTAGATAATTCTATACCATATTTATCAACTTTATCATGTATAGTAATATCTAGACTTAAATTATTATCGTTAATTTTAAACAAAGGAATTTGATAATTAAAAGCTAAGAAAGCATCTTGTTGAACTACACCTAGAATGACTAACCCAAATTCATTTCTCTTTTGATTAAGTACTGTCTTCACATCATTTCTACTATATGCTTTACACATACTATAGTTACTTAACTTGACAGAAAGGTTAGGAGCATCATTTGTAATAACAATTATACCAATATTTTGAATTTCACATTCTTGGTAAAGACTTTCAAATCCTGTTTTAATATCACCTTTATCATCAAATACTAGTTTTTTTGATATTATAATAAGTCTATCTTTCATTTATACTCCCCCTCTAGTTTAATCCCACCGTATTTTTCAATAACTTTTTGAGTTTCCATATCTAAGTTATTAAAATAATATATTTTTTTCTTTGCAAAACTAGCATTTCTTATGGTATTCATAGTGCCACTTTTTAAATTTGTTTCAATAACTAATATTTCATCAGAAATATTAGCTACATACTTATTTCTATCTAAAAAATCACTTTTATATGTATTACTAAATGGACCTTTGTTTGATAATAATAAACCTTTCGATGCAATTTCTTTAGCTAATTTATGATTCTCTTTGGGATATATTTTATTAAATTGTGTAGGTATAACACTTATAGTGTATCCTTTATTTTTTAATGCAGTTTGATGTGCTACAGTATCAATACCTTTAGCTAAACCACTAACAATAATATATCCTTTATCAATATATTTTTTAGTATAGCATTCACATAATTTTACACTTTCTATAGAAGGAGTTCTTGTTCCAATAATTGCTACTCTTGACCTATTAAAATCCAATAAATTGATATTACCCTTACTATACATAAATAACGGAAATATCGAATCTGGTATTAAATATTGTAATTCCTTTTTTTGATATTTGAAAAATACTTTTATATCATTATTGTTTTTAAACAAATAGCTATTTTTAAACATTCTGTTAAATTCAATTAATCCGTCAATGTTCCTAGATAGATTATAATCTTTTCTTGTGTATATATTTAAAAAATAGTTATAATTTTCAGATGTTTTATTAAATATAGTTTCTACAGGGTCGATACTATTCTTATATATCGCTTTTAATAATTTATCACTAAAACCATACTGATTTAATAATAGTATCTTAGATCTTATATTATTCATATAAATCTCCACTTTCTTTACTTATCATAATATTTATATCACTCATACAAATATTTGTTTATTTCCTCAATAAAAAGATTATATGCTTTCATTCATTTATTACACTCCTTATAAAAATGCTTGTATTATTTGGTTAATATCAACTAGAGTCGCCTTATAATTTTTTGTAATGTCTTTAAGTCTTCATCATGGAAACTTAATTTAAATTGACTTGGATTAGATAGTGTTTTTTCTCCTTCTTTGAGCAAAATTAAAATGTTTTTTAAATGTTTTAAAAACTTTTTATAATTATAAGGATTTATTTTCATGAATGATTTATGTGGGTTAATTTCAAAATTCAATAAGTAGTTTTCTATATCACTAATATACCTAATATCAAAAGGTGTTTGTTGAAAATAGAATATTTTTACGTACATAAATATTTGATACATGTCATCTTTCAAAGAATGATATGTATCTAAATCTCTTTGAATAACATCTAATTTTTTTAGTTTTTTTACATTTTTACCGCAATCTTCTATTCTTATCCATCCTCCATTTTTAATTTCAATAGGCAAAGTTTGAAGTAAAGTATTAGTAACTTAATTTTATTATTATTCATATATATACTCCTTTATTGTGTGGTTTTTCAAACAACTTTAATTTATAAATTATAAAACTATATTATCTATAATTTATTACTTTCTAATATTACAATTTTGCATTCCTCTACTCACCAGTGTTATAATTTAGACAACAAGAGCTTCGTGCATTATATGCACCAATCCCCTCACTACTCGCAATAGTGAGGGGATTTTTAGGTGTTGGCTAATATCGCCTATTTTTTCTTATTGTTACGTGTACGTAGCCAATGCGTAAATAACGCAACAATACAACCACTGATGACTGTGGTCGTGATGTGAACAAGAGCTTCGACCATCTGATATGCACCTCCTCTCTGCGTCTAAATTGACGCCTGAGAGATAGGCGACCTGTATATTATATCATCTCTGAATATTCGATAATAGGTAACTTCCGATAAGTCATTTTATGTTATATCTTTGCTTATTTTTATAGTATCAAGACAAGAAGAAACTCGTTTCACTCGTTTCAAAAACCCTTCTGATTTTTAGAGAAAAACTCTCTTATTTCATCGTCTTTAATAAAATAATATGCCATCTTTCCCTTTTTATAAAAATCAAGTACATCATTTTTATATAAAAGTCTTAAATGATGTGAAGTTGAAGCAACACTCATTTTCAATATCAAAGAAATATCACAAACACACAACTCATCTTCTTTAATCAAAGATAATATAATTTTCAATTTCTTCTCATCACAAATTTTTTCTAAAATGTTAAGTAATTTCTTAGATTTATCATCTTCTAAAAAACTTAAAGCATTGTTAACTTTATCCTCATGTACACAGATCACATCACAAGCATTTTCATAGCTCATATGAAATCACACCCTAAATTAAAATATAAATCCTAAAATTGTTTGAATAGTGTCATTTTCTATAATGATAAATAAACCTAAAGCTATATAAATAACAGCCATAATCCAACGACCAAATTTCTCAACAATTTCTCCAACTCCTGGAATATTAGCTAATTTTTGTGCAGTAAATACCAAGAAGAAAATTAAAATTAAAAAGACAAACAAAGTAATTAATAAATTAGTAACACTTAATGTCACAAAATACGGAACAAATAAACCAATATTATCAGCACCACAACTTGCTATCGTAACAATTGCAATCGTACCAACTAATTTAGACAATCCTTTTTCATTCAATTCTTTTTTAGCTCTCTTTTCTCCGTCACAATCATCATAAATAGCTACTTTAATTCCTAAATAAATCGGTATTAACCCTAATAATCCTAATATCCATTTTTCAGGAACATAATTTAAGACAAAGGCAAAGAATAAACTTACGACAATCAATGTCACAGATCCTACATATTGACCAATATAAATATCTCTATATTCTTTTCTAGTCTTTGCTCTAGCAAAAAATATTAATAAAATCACTAATAAATCTACTGCTGTCGCAATATAAAGAATAGCAGCAGTTACAATAGTCTGAATCATAATTACACCTCATTCAAAAATATTTTTGAATGTATTATAACTTATTTTTTTAAATAATCATAGGTGCTTTATTCCAATTGCTTTATTGACGTTGAGCCTCGGAACTTTTAACAAACTCAAAAAATAGTCGAATGGTTGGCATATAATCATGAATTTTAAATGTTTTCTTTAAACCAAAGTTAATGTATACGCCAAAATTTATTGCACATTATCTAGTTGACTTATTAAAAATGGGTCTTCGGAATATATAGTGGAATTAGCATTTTGATAATTCGAAAAAAATAGTGGTTAAATCGGATTGTTTGGTGGAATGCTAAGGAAAAATAATAATACCACAAAATTATAAATCAAACACGGGTGATTACGGGTAGGTAGTCAAACAAGAGGGAATTATATTTTATCTTATTAAGACGTTATAATGTACTGATAAAAAGATGCTCATATATGAACTTCAGGTTCTTGACACAAAAACCATTACACTATATAATGTAATTGTGAAATGGAGGAGGAAATAATGTCTGAAAACTGGTGTACACCAAAACCAAAACTAACGGAACGTCCCTTATTAGATACAGAGAACGCTGAAAGTTTAAGTGAGACCTTTAAAATACTTTCTAATGGGACACGGCTTAGAATACTGCATACCTTGCTTCGAACTCCAAATGCATCTGTTAGCGAGGTGGCAGAACAGCTTGAAATGAAACCTCAAGCCATTTCTAACCAACTTCAACGATTGGTTGATAAAGGCATCGTTCGCAGTATTCGTGAAGCCAATTTTATTCGGTACCGAATTGTTGATAATTGCGTCGTTAGTCTATTAGATCGTGGTTGGTGTTTAACCGAAGATTTACCTAAATAATAAGGAGGAATTTAGTATGGAAAAATGTGCGAGACCGAACTGTAATTGTGTTCTTGGGGAAACAAAAGTAGAAGAAGCAGGAAAAGTTTACTGTAGTCAAGAATGTGTAGACAACTGTACTGATGAAGTTTGCGAGTGCAAAGATTGTAGCTGTGCAACTGCATAATTTAATAATTGTAAGGTTATCCCGTGTAACTATGGGATAACCCTTTTTATTGTAGGATAGTGAATGATAGGCTTTTTGTTTTCAATCATATAAATGCTTTATGAGATTGATGTTAGTAAAATAATTAGCAATGATAATTTCAATATCAAATCTATATTTAATACTATAACACCACAGAGTAGTAAAGGATGAACAATATGTCAGACTTATTATTACTACCAGATCTTAAAACAATAGAACCACCACAAGAAAATGAATCCGACATGATGTTTAAAGTGGAAGCAACTTTTCCACCATAAAATCCGAATACCCATAATTTGTAACCTAATAATCATTTTCTTAAGATGACTTACTATTTTTTAATTTATCTTTTATCCTTTTTTCTGCTTCTGGTTGTAACATGTATGGCATATGCGGATCAATCGCACTTGTTTCCCAACTTGAGACCGCTGGTGTAATTAACTGAAATTGTTGTAACAATCTGACCTTTTGATTTAAATACGATAGTTGTACTGCTTGGGGGTGATTATCATATAATTTTTTTAATATGATTAATGCTTCCTCATCATTAAATAATCTATCTTGATTTTCTTTAAAATACTCAAAAAACTTTTTATCTTTTCTTTTTTTTATGATATGAGCTCCTACTTGCACGATTAATAGGAAAAAAGATGCAATTAATAGAATAAAGATAATAAAACCATAGTTTTGCAAAAACTTATTAATATGAATTTTTTCTAATACTGACTCGTTAAAAAAATTCATACCTGTTAATAATGAGGTTGTTAAAAATGTTGCTAATAAAACTGTAAAATTTATAGGCTTAGAAATAAATTCCAATATTTTACCAATTCCATTCATCCTAGCTCCTCCTTTTTATTCTTATCATCGTGTAAACCTTCGCAAATATTTGTAAACTTTTCTATTAAAATAATAGACCTTTATCAGAATTAAACAAACATCTTCTGTAATAATCCTTGTTTACGTTGCTTTAATAATTCAACTTTTGTAGATTGTTTTTCAATTAAAATTTCAACTTTATCTAAGAAATTACCAATCTTAGTTTGTTCTTCTCTACAAGGTAATTTAATAGTTATTCCTTTTACTATACTTGCTGATAGATTACCTTGTCCCCCTTGAATATATGTTTTTAAAATATGTTGCTTTTGTAGTTTCAAAAAGTTTAATAAAAAACTTATAGATTCTTTTGACTTTATACACAATACTGCTTGATTTATTGCCCCATTAATTTTACTAATTGCTACCTCTCCACTTGTAGCTCCATAGAGTGCATATAGTAAATCTCCTTTTTCAACTAATTTAGCTGAAGAGTTATTAAGAGCGTTTTCTGTAATTTTTAGTTCTGTAAATTGCTTAGAAATTTCACCAGATCTAATAAATGGAATATCTCCATTATAATAACCAGCATTATTGGATTTTGGTGTTCCACCACTAAATGTTTTTGTAATTTCTCCTAATTGCGACGTCTTCCAATTAAGATACTCATCTCCATTTTCATCTTTAAACCTTAGTTCTTGTGAGAAAATCTTTTGCATATATCCACGCTTTTGTTGCTCTAAAAGTTCAAGTTTCTTTTCTTCTAATTCAATCTGGTGATCGAGTTTGCTAAAGAAATCACCAATTTTTTTCTTGTTCCTCAATTGAACCTTTATATAATCTAATACTTTTAACTAACTCCCAATCAGCACGTGGCATTTTTGAGCCGGCTGACTTATTAGCTACACTACTAAATCTATTTGTGAATAATAGTATTTATTTAAATAAGGTCTTAGTTTACTATACCAGACATTTTCTTTATTAAAGCTATTTTTTTGACTTGTGAACTGATTCGACATGTATGTATTAAGAATGCGACCTGTATTTTGCTCGATGCTATCTAATTCTATATCCTTTGTAGGATCTTCTATTTGTGGATTAAATTTTTTACTTTTATTTGTAACTAGTTCGTTAAATAAGTCATATTTCCAGTCTTCTTTAAAATCTTTAAATCTTAAACATGGATTCATTTCTTATGTATGCTCCTTTAAACTAATTTATTATAGTTATTACTAATTAACAATTGATTTAGGGGTACCGCCAACATTTCGGAAATTTTGTACGTTAAGGGAATTTCAACCTAAAAAAGTCGAATTCCTGTACGCTAAGGAACCGACTTTTTTAGATTGGCTTTCTCAATTATAGCCACCGGATAGTTTGAGTGTATTTTCTTCACATAGTTAAGCTACTATAAATAAGAGCTTACCCTGCACAACAAGATAATTTTGATACATCTTTATCAAATGTAAGTGCAGCTAATTTTAATCCTTCTGCCATTGTTAAATATGGTGCAAGGATTTCTTTTAAATCATCTACGGTTAAACCAAACTTAACGGCTAAAGTCGCTGCATAAATCACTTCACCTGCATTTTCAGATACAACATGAACCCCTAACATTTTCAATGTTTTCGAATCAGCAATAAGCTTAAAAACACCTGTTGTTTCATGATTTACTATAGCTCTTGGAACAGCATCTAAAGGCAATACGGAGGTTTTGACCTCATAGCCTTTTTCTTTTGCTTGTTCTTCTGTTAAGCCTACTGTTGCTACCCCTGGATTTGTAAATGTCACGCCGGGAACCACTGATAAATCTAGTTTTTTATTTAATCCACCGATTGCATTATCGGCAACAATTCCACCTTCATATGCTGCTAGATAGACAAATTGAGGCCCTAATGTAACATCTCCTGCCGCATAAATCTTTTCGTTACTTGTTCTAGCATAATCATTTATCAGTATTTCTTTTCGTTTTCCGACTTTAACCCCAGCTGCATTTAAATTCAACGTATCCGTATTTGGTTTTCTTCCTGTTGCAACAAGCAGCTGCTCTGATTCAATCACTTTTTTCTTGCCATCTACTGTAACATGAACCTTCTTTATCTCTCCAGATTGTTCTACACGCTCAAAAGTTGCCCCTTTTACAAGGTTTATTCCTTGTTCAATTAAAGCTTTTTCTACTACTTCAGAAATCTCTGGGTCATACTCTTTTAACAGTCGCTCACTTCTTTGCATAAGCGTTACTTCTGAACCTAAGTTATGAAACAATTGGCCAAGCTCCATTCCGATATATCCTGAACCGATCACCGTTAATCGTTTAGGTACCTTTTTTATTTCAAGGAGCGTTGTACTTGTTAAATACTCCACTTCTTCAAGTCCTGAAATCGGCGGGAGAGAAGGAGATGCACCCGTTGCAATTAAAAAGCGTTTTGCGGAAAGTTTCTCCCCATTGACTTCAACCGTCTGTTCATCAGTAAATTTTGCTTCACCTACAATTAAGTCAATTCCATATTCATCAATTAGATCCACATATTTTTGATTGCGAAGCTCACTCACTAATTCATCTTTTTGCTTGATTAAGGGTGCTAATTCCACTTCTCCAGCAGATGTTTGTAATCCCGTAAATGGATTTACTTTTGCTAAATGATTAATTTCTCCAGCCCTAAGAAGTGTTTTTGATGGAACACAGCCAATGTTTACACATGTTCCGCCAACGGTTCCACGCTCAATCATGGCTACTTTTGCCCCGTATTCAATCGCTTTGATCGCAGCTGAAAAAGCCGAACCACCGGAACCAATGATAAGTAAGTCATAATCGCCTTCATTACCTAACACCACATTTTCTTGTGATGATATTTCTTCTATTTCTCCAGGTTGATATTTCGCCTCATCAATAGCCTTTTTTGCACTTTCAATCCCAATATCATCGGGTAATTCAAATAATACTTCACCGTGACGAAAACTAGCTTCTACATTCTTGGCACCAATATTTTCAAGTGCAACTGCTACATGTTCTTCACAACCCATACAAGTCATGCCACTAACTTTCATACTGATTTTCTTAGTCATTTTTTAACACTCCTTTTAATTATCGAAATATGCCACCCGGACCAATCCCCCAATAATAAGAAATATAAATTCCTGAAATTAAAATAACAATGTTGGTTCCATTGGATATTCCACATGCTGAGAGGCTTACAATAATGAGAGCTGA
>ERZ1023508.359-NODE-359-length-12980-cov-82.647814_pt1 | contig 12980 bp, 8 predicted proteins | sample MGYA00380548_ERZ1023508 | MGnify/ENA primary metagenome ERZ1023508 (study PRJEB33173, sample SAMEA4830311) | metagenome | study: EMG produced TPA metagenomics assembly of the PRJEB25223 data set...
CTTCTTCTTGTAATTTAACTAAAGCTTGAGTCATTTTATCTTGGTCAGCTTTAGACTTAGGTTCTACTGATAAGTGAATAACTGGTTCTGGGAATTCCATTGATTCCAAGATAATGTCATTTTTCTCACCACATAAAGTGTCACCAGTACCTGTTTCTTTAAGACCTACAGCTGCAGCGATATCTCCTGAGTAAACAGTGTCAATTTCTTGACGAGAGTTCGCATGCATTTGTAATAAACGACCTACACGTTCACGTTTATCTTTTGTTGAGTTTTTAACGTATGAACCAGATGTTAACGTACCTGAATATACACGGAAGAAAGTTAATTTACCAACATAAGGGTCAGTCATAACTTTGAAAGCTAACGCTGCGAATTCAGCATTATCGTCAGCTTTTGCAATGACTTCTTCATCAGGATTTTCAGCACGATGACCTACGATAGGTTTAACATCTAATGGTGATGGTAAGTAATCAATTACTGCATTAAGCATTAATTGAACACCTTTGTTTTTGAATGCTGTACCACAAAGTACTGGGTAGAATTCTACGTCAGTAGTTGCTTGACGGATAGCATTTTTTAATTCAGCTACTGAAATTTCTTCGTCACCAAGATATTTTTCCATTAATTCGTCGCTAGTTTCTGCAACTGCTTCGATTAAGTTAGAACGAGCTTCTTCAGCTCTTTCTTTGTGATCTTCAGGAATTTCAATTTCTTCAATTTCTGTACCTAAGTCATTTGTATATTTGAAACATTTCATTTCAACTAAGTCAATGATTGCTTCAAATTCATCTTCGGCACCAATTGGTAATTGGATAGGTGCTGCATTTGCTTGTAAGCGATCATGTAATGTACTTACTGAATACTCAAAGTTTGCACCAAGTTTATCCATTTTGTTAACGAATACAATACGAGGAACACCATAAGTAGTAGCTTGACGCCAAACAGTTTCAGTTTGAGGTTCTACACCTGATTGAGCATCAAGTACAGTAACCGCACCGTCAAGTACACGTAATGAACGTTCAACTTCTACAGTGAAGTCTACGTGTCCTGGTGTATCGATAATGTTAACACGGTGGTCTTTCCAAGAAGCTGTTGTTGCAGCTGATGTGATTGTAATACCACGATCTTGTTCTTGTTCCATCCAGTCCATTTGTGAAGCACCTTCATGTGTTTCACCAATTTTGTGGATACGACCTGTATAATAAAGAATACGTTCAGTCGTTGTAGTTTTACCAGCATCGATGTGAGCCATGATACCGATATTACGAGTGTTTTTCAAAGAAAAGTCTCTAGCCATTGTTTTTCTCCTTCCAGTTATTACTGAATAAGTACTATAGAATATGGCGATGCCCTAAGCATGAACCATTTTACTTGGTAAACCAATATGACGGAACACACTCAGGGTTAAAGCTTCAATCTTACCAACGATAGTGAGCGAATGCTTTGTTCGCTTCAGCCATTTTGTGAGTGTCCTCACGTTTTTTGACTGCACCACCTGTATTATTAGCAGCATCTAAGATTTCGTTAGCTAAACGATCTTCCATAGTTTTTTCACCACGAAGACGAGCGTAGTTTACTAACCAACGTAATCCTAAAGTTGTACGACGTTCTGGGCGCACCTCAACAGGTACTTGGTAGTTTGAACCACCTACACGACGCGCTTTTACTTCTAATACTGGCATAATGTTGTTAATAGCTTCTTCGAATACTTCTAAAGCATCACGACCACTGCGTTGTTCTACAAGGTCAAATGCAGAATAAAGAATTCTTTGTGCTGTTCCGCGTTTACCATCTAACATAATTTTGTTAATTAATTTTGTAACTAACTTAGAGTTATGAATTGGATCTGGTAATACGTCTCTTTTAGGTACTGATCCTTTACGAGGCATTATAAAGTCCTCCCTTCCTATTATAATATATTCTTAAAAATTGATAGTAAAATTTACACAATCTTAAACTTAATTTTTAGGTTTTTTAGTTCCGTATAATGAACGTCCTTGTCTACGTCCGTCAACACCTGAAGTATCAAGTGCACCACGTACAATATGGTAACGCACACCAGGTAAGTCTTTTACACGTCCACCACGTACAAGTACAACACTGTGTTCTTGTAAGTTATGGCCGATACCAGGAATGTATGCGTTGATTTCAATGTTGTTTGATAAACGCACACGAGCGTATTTACGTAACGCTGAGTTAGGTTTTTTAGGTGTCATTGTACCTACACGAGTACATACACCACGTTTTTGAGGTGAGTTTAAGTTAGTAAATTGTTTCTTTTTACTATTGAAACCTCTGTTTAACGCTGGTGAATCTGATTTTTTAGATTTACTTTGTCTAGGTTTACGTACTAATTGATTAATAGTTGGCATTGAATGTCCTCCTCTCTTCATTTTTTAATTCCACACATCCAGGTGGTTCATTTTTAGGTTAAATAAAATTTAGTAAGTGTAAAAACTTACTAATTCTCATTCAATAACGCAACAATTGTCGCATTAACATTAATACCTACTGCTTTTCCTAAAGCCGATTTGCTTTCGAAATAAGTAATCGGTATGCTTTTATGATTGATTTGGCTAAATACTTGAGCTAATAAGTATATCTCAACATCTTTAGCAATAATCAATGATGCAACTTGATCTTTTTTCAACGCTTTTAACGTTTGTTTAAGACCAACTACAAAATGTTGTTTGTTAAAGCGTGCAACTTTTTCATTAGACATTAAATATCCTCCAAAGTTCTGCTTGCATCAACCTTTACAATAATAACACTTTATATAATAATTAGTCAACATTTTTTATCATTTTCTGTAAATATTAAAAGAAAAGAACTTGGAACAAATTAAAGTTCCAAGTTACTTTCACATTAATTACTCAGTCACTTCTGCTTCGTCAGCTTCAGCAACTGGAGTACCCACTTTATCGTATTTAACGTCACTATAACGTCTCATACCTGTACCAGCTGGGATAAGTTTACCGATAATAACATTCTCTTTAAGTCCAAGTAAGTCATCGCGTTTACCTTTAATAGCAGCATCAGTAAGTACACGAGTAGTTTCTTGGAATGAAGCCGCAGATAAGAAGCTTTCTGTTTCAAGAGATGCTTTAGTAATACCAAGTAATACTGGTTTTGCAGTAGCTGGGCGTTTACGTTCTTTAAACGCTTCTCTATTTGCATCAGTAAAGTTATGAATATCTACTAATGAACCTGGTAGAAGTTTAGTGTCACCAGCTTCAATAATTCTTACTTTACGTAACATTTGTCTAACCATTACTTCAACGTGTTTATCATCAATTTCTACACCTTGCATACGATAAACTTTTTGCACTTCTTTAAGTAAGTAGCTTTCAGTCGCGTTTAAACCAGCAACAGCTAAGAAGTTCTTAGGTTCAATAGAACCTTCAGTTAATACTTCTCCACGTTCTACTGATTGGCCGATTTCTACTTTAATTCTTGAAGTACCTGAAGCAAGATAAGATCTTGTTTCATTAGCGCCTTTAATCACAATTTCTTGTTGGCGATCTTTTGCTAATTTAATATCTTCAACGACACCTTCGATTTCAGTAATTACCGCTTGACCTTTAGGGTTACGTGCTTCAAAGATCTCTTGGATACGAGGAAGACCTTGAGTGATATCGCTTCCTGCTACCCCACCTGTATGGAAGGTACGCATTGTAAGTTGAGTACCAGGCTCACCAATTGATTGAGCGGCAATAGTACCAACTGCTTCACCTACTTCAACTTTTTCACCTGTAGCAAGGTTTTTACCGTAACATTTTTCACATACACCATGACGAGTATTACATGTAAATGCTGAACGGATATACATTTTTTCAATACCTGCATCTGTAATTTTCTTAGCAATTTCAGGTGTGATTAATTCATCAGGACGAATAATGATTTCATCCGTTTCAGGATGACGAATTGTTTCTTTAGAATAACGGCCTTCAATACGTTCGATAAATGGTTCAATCATTTCTGTACCTTCTTTAATATCAGAAACTAATAAACCACGGTCCGTACCACAATCTTCTTCACGAACGATAACATCTTGTGCAACATCAACAAGACGACGAGTAAGATAACCTGAATCGGCTGTTTTAAGTGCTGTATCGGCAAGACCTTTACGCGCACCATGAGTTGAGATGAAGTATTCTAATACTGTTAAACCTTCACGGAATGATGAAGTAATTGGTAACTCAATAATTTTACCTGATGGCGCAGCCATTAATCCACGCATACCGGCTAATTGTGTGAAGTTAGATGCGTTACCACGGGCACCTGAGTCACTCATCATAAAGATTGGGTTTGTTTTTTCAAGTGATTGCATTAATTCGCCTTGAATTTGATCTTTGGCATCTGTCCAAATTTCAACAACTGCATTGTAACGTTCATCTTCAGTGATTAAACCACGATTAAATTGTTTAGATACACGTTCTACTAATTTTTCGTGTTCATCTAAAATTTGTTGTTTATCTGGAAGTACTACGATATCAGATACACCAACTGTAATACCAGCTTTAGATGAGAACTTGAATCCTAAGTCTTTCATGCGATCAAGCATCATTGATGTATCTGTGATGCTAAATCTGTTAAATACTTCAGCAATAATATTACCTAAGAATTTTTTGTTGAAAGGTGCAGTAAGTTCTTGCTCTTCGAAGTAAGCTTTAAGACCACCTTCACCTAATTGTGTTGGATCAACAAAATATTTATCAGGTGTTTTATCTTCTAAGTTTTCTTGAGTAGGCTCATTAATATATGCAAATGAATCTGGAATGATTTCATTAAAGATCACTTTACCTACAGAAGTAGCTAAAATTTTATTATTTTGTTCTTCTGTAAATGTAGGGTTATTAAGTGAACGCGCATGTAAACCTATACGAGTGTGTAGATGAACATAACCATTTGCATATGCTTTAAGTACTTCATTTGTATCATTAAAGATTATACCAGTATTTACAGCATCTTTACGTTCTAAAGTTAAGTAATAGTTACCTAATACCATATCTTGTGATGGTGTAACAACTGGTTTACCATCTTTAGGGTTCAAGATATTTTGTGCCGCTAACATTAACATACGTGCTTCAGCTTGTGCTTCTTTAGATAATGGTACGTGTACCGCCATTTGGTCACCATCAAAGTCAGCGTTATAAGCTGTTGTTACAAGTGGATGTAAACGGATTGCACGCCCTTCTACTAAAGTAGGTTCGAAAGCTTGAATACCTAATCTGTGAAGCGTTGGCGCACGGTTAAGTAATACTGGGTGTTCTTTAATGACCTCTTCTAATACATCCCATACTTCATCATCCATGCGTTCAATTTTACTTTTCGCATTTTTAATGTTTGTTGCGATTTCACGTTGAACTAATTCTTTCATGACGAAAGGTTTAAATAATTCAAGTGCCATTTCTTTTGGAAGACCACATTGATACATTTTTAAGTTTGGTCCTACCGCGATAACTGAACGACCTGAGTAGTCAACACGTTTACCAAGTAAGTTTTGACGGAAACGACCTTGTTTACCTTTTAACATATGTGATAAAGATTTCAATGGTCTATTACCTGGACCAGTTACTGGACGACCACGACGACCATTATCGATTAGTGCATCTACTGCTTCTTGTAACATACGTTTTTCGTTTTGAACGATGATACCAGGAGCACCAAGATCTAATAAACGTTTCAAACGATTATTACGGTTAATAACACGACGATATAAATCATTTAAATCACTTGTTGCAAAACGTCCACCATCTAATTGAACCATAGGACGAATTTCTGGTGGAATAATTGGTAGTACATCTAAAATCATCCATGAAGGATTATTTCCAGAATTTCTAAATGATTCCACAACTTCTAAACGTTTAATTGCACGTGTTAATCTTTGTCCAGTTGCTGATTCTAATTCATCACGTAATGCTTTTAATTCTTCATCTAAGTCAATTTCTTCTAATAGGTCTTTAATACCTTCTGCACCCATTTTTGCTACAAATTGACCTGGGTATTTATCATAATATTCTCTGAATTCAGCTTCAGATAATAATGATTTTTTCTCTAATCCAGTTGGACCTGGATCTACAACCACATAAGAAGCAAAATAAATAACTTCTTCTAATGATCTTGGAGACATATCTAATAAAAGACCCATACGACTTGGGATACCTTTAAAGTACCAAATGTGAGAAACAGGTGCTGCTAATTCAATATGACCCATTCTTTCACGACGAACTTTAGATTTTGTGACTTCTACACCACAACGGTCACAAACCATGCCTTTGTAGCGTACACGTTTGTACTTACCACAACTACACTCCCAGTCTTTTGTAGGTCCAAAAATTCTTTCACAGAAAAGACCATCTTTCTCAGGTTTCAAAGTACGATAGTTAATTGTTTCTGGTTTTTTCACTTCACCATATGACCAAGAACGGATTTTTTCAGGTGAGGCTAAACCGATTTTCATATAATGGAAATTATTTACATCAATCAAGGAGCCTACCTCCTTCAATTTAGATTAGCTGTGCTATTTGATTGATTTACATTTACTGAAACTGACATCACATACATAAGATGCACATCAGTGCGCAATCTAAATCTTGATGAGATTAAAATTACGCAACTCATGTTTATTCATCTTAAATTTATAATTTTATTATTCGTTAGTTTCTTTTTGAGTTTCTGGAACATCTTTTTGTTGTAAATCTACTTTGCGCTCAGTTGCATCTTCATCATCAACATCGGCCATTTCGATTTCATTATCATGTTCATCCATAACTTTTACATCTAAACCTAAACTTTGTAATTCTTTCATCAATACTCGGAATGATTCAGGAACACTTGGTCTTGAAATGTTTTCACCTTTAACGATAGATTCGTATGTTTTAACACGACCTACAGTATCGTCAGATTTATAAGTTAAGATTTCTTGTAATGTGTATGCTGCACCATAAGCTTCAAGTGCCCATACCTCCATCTCACCGAAACGTTGTCCACCGAATTGTGCTTTACCACCAAGTGGTTGTTGTGTAACAAGTGAGTAAGGTCCAGTTGAACGCGCATGCAATTTATCGTCAACCATGTGAGCAAGTTTAAGCATATACATTACTCCAACAGAAATACGATTATCGAATGGTTCACCAGTACGTCCATCATATAATACTGTTTTACCATCACGTGCCATACCAGCCTCTTCGATTGTAGACCATACATCATCGTCGTTTGCACCATCGAATACTGGAGAAGCAACATGAATACCTAAGTTTTTAGCAGCCATACCTAAATGTAACTCTAAAACTTGTCCAATGTTCATACGTGATGGTACACCTAGTGGGTTTAACATGATATCGATTGGACGTCCATCTGGTAAGTAAGGCATATCTTCTTCAGGAACAATCTTAGAGATAACCCCTTTGTTACCATGACGACCACACATTTTGTCCCCAACATGGATTTTACGTTTTTGAACGATATATACACGAACAAGTTGGTTCACACCTGGTGATAAAGTATCATCGCCTTCTTCACGATTAAATACTTTAACGTCTAGAACGATACCACCTGCACCATGTGGCACACGTAATGAAGTATCGCGAACTTCTCTTGCTTTTTCACCAAAGATGGCGTGTAATAATCGTTCTTCTGCAGTTAATTCTGTGACACCTTTTGGCGTTACTTTACCAACTAAGATATCTCCATCTTTAACTTCTGCACCGACGTATATAATACCACGATCGTCTAAGTTTTTAAGTGCATTTTCAGAAACGTTAGGAATATCACGTGTAATTTCTTCAGGTCCTAATTTAGTATCACGTGCTTCAGATTCGTATTCTTCAATATGAATTGAAGTATATACATCGTCTTTAACTAATCGTTCACTCATGATAACGGCATCCTCATAGTTATATCCGTCCCAAGTCATGAAACCTACAACGACGTTACGACCTAATGCCATTTCTCCTAATTCCATTGAAGGACCATCAGCTAAAATTTCATTGTATTCTACAACGTCACCTACAGAAACGATTGGACGTTGGTTATAACAAGTACCAGAGTTTGAACGTTTAAATTTAGCTAATGGGTAACGGTCTAATTCGCCTTCATGTTCAGTTCCATTTTCCTCAACTAAACGACGAACTAGGATTTCATTAGACTCAACATGTTCAACACGACCTCTATGTTTTGCAGTAATTGCTGCACCAGAGTCACGAGCTGCCACATGTTCCATACCTGTACCCACAAATGGAGCTTCAGGATTCATCAATGGTACTGCTTGACGTTGCATGTTCGCACCCATTAACGCACGGTTAGAGTCATCGTTTTCAAGGAATGGGATACAAGCTGTCGCTGCTGATACTACTTGTTTAGGTGATACATCCATGTAGTCCATTTTTTCTTTTGCCATAACAGTATTGTTACCACGGAAACGACATACCACTTCATCATCTAGGAAACGACCATTTTCATCTAAACGAGAATTGGCTTGTGCAACTACATAGCTATCTTCTTCATCAGCAGTTAAATAATCAATTTGATCAGTAATTGAATTTGTATCAATATCTACTTTACGATATGGTGTTTCGATAAAACCAAATTCATTTACACGTGCATAACTAGATAATGAGTTAATTAAACCAATGTTTGGTCCCTCTGGTGTTTCAATTGGACACATACGACCATAGTGAGAATAGTGTACGTCACGAACTTCCATTTGTGCACGTTCACGTGTTAAACCACCAGGTCCTAAAGCAGAAAGACGACGTTTATGTGTTAACTCTGCTAATGGGTTAGCTTGGTCCATGAATTGAGACAATTGAGAACTACCAAAGAATTCTTTAATTGAAGCAATTACAGGTCTAATATTAATTAATTGTTGTGGTGTAATTGAATCAGTATCTTGAATAGACATTCTTTCGCGAACGACACGTTCCATTCTAGATAAACCAATTCGGAATTGGTTTTGTAACAGTTCACCTACTGAACGTAAACGACGATTACCTAAATGGTCAATATCATCTGTATAACCAATACCATTCAATAAGTTAAAGAAATAACTCATTGAGGCAATAATATCTGCTGGTGTAATACATTTCACTTCTGAATCAGGTAATGCATTACCAATCACTGTTGTAGTGCGTTCTTCTTCATCATTTGGAACATACACTTTAATTGATTGAATTTCTACAGGTTCATCAATAACGCTACCTTCTAACTCGAACACTTCACTGTTTGCATTTGACTCTAAAACATTCATAATTTCGTCTAATTTACGACGATCTAAAACTGTTCCTTCTTCAGCAACAATTTCACCTGTTTCGCTGTCAACGATTGGTTCAGCTAATTTTTGGTTAAATAAACGATGTTTTAGGTGTAACTTTTTATTTGTTTTATAGCGACCAACACTTGCTAAATCATAGCGTTTAGGGTCGAAGAAACGTGAATATAATAAGCTTTTTGCGTTTTCAACTGTTGGTGGTTCACCAGGACGTAAACGTTCATAGATTTCTAATAAAGCTTGTTCAGTATTTTCAGTACTATCTTTTTCAAGCGTATTACGTAAGTATTCACTATCTCCTAATAAATCGATAATTTCTTGATCACTAGAGAATCCTAAAGCACGTAATAATACTGTTAAAGGTAATTTACGTGTTCTATCAATTCGAACGTAAACGATGTCTTTAGCATCTGTTTCATATTCTAACCACGCACCACGGTTTGGAATAATCGTTGCGTCGTAATTTTCACGTCCATTTTTATCTATTTTTTCATTAAAATATACTGATGGTGAACGTACTAATTGTGAAACGATAACACGTTCTGCACCATTAATTACGAACGTACCAGTATCCGTCATCAATGGGAAGTCACCCATGAAAACTTCTTGTTCTTTAACTTCACCAGTTTCTTTGATAATGAGACGTACTTTAACACGAAGAGGTGCAGCATAAGTAGCGTCACGGTTTTTTGATTCTTCTAAATCATATTTTGGTTCACCTAATCTATAATCCACAAATTCTAAAGATAGGTTTCCAGTGAAATCTTCAATTGGTGAAATATCACGGAACATTTCTAATAAACCTTCTTTTAAGAACCAGTCATAAGATTTAGTTTGAATTTCTATTAAGTTAGGTAATTCTAATACTTCTGAAATTCTCGCATAATTTCTACGTTTACGATGTCTTCCATATTGGACAACTTGACCTGCCAAACAGATTCACCCCTCAAATATTGTGTTGAACTTATACACAAAATTTCACATAACAAGACAAAAAGAAAACGGCAACACAATTGATGACACCATTTTCGATTCTTCTCTTATTCTTGTTTATCGTACTCTTTTTGCGTAAAAGTACACACTTATTGAACATAAATTTTTACATTTTATAACTATATCAGAATACCATTTTGAAATCAACCTTTTTGGCTCTTCAATATATAGTACCCTTTACTTTTGTTCACAGTTTCTACATTATTAAATATTTCTTCCATTTTCTTTTTAGCAGAAGGCATACCTTGCTTTTTCTGAATGACAACATAGAGTTCACCTTGATTTTTTAGCTTTTGATATGCTTCTTCAAAGATTCGATGAACAACATTTTTCCCAGCTCTAATTGGTGGATTTGTTAATACAAAGTCAAAGTATTCATTCTCAACTTGTGACAGACCATCACTTTCTGTAATGATGACATTATCAATTTGATTTTGCTTTTTGTTCTTTTCAGCTAAATGTAAAGCTCGATGATTCACATCCACCATAGTCATTTGATGGTGTGGTGACACTTTAGCAATCATTAAACCAATAGGACCATAACCACAGCCAACATCAATGATACGTTTACTTGGACCTGGTGGATGTTCATTTAAAAACGTTCGTACTAATAAATCAGACCCAAAATCTACTTTTCCTTTTGAAAAAACGCCCGCATCTGTCGTTAGTTTTAACTGAGATTTATGATAAAAGTATTGAATTGTTTTTTCATCACTTTGTACTTCAGGATTTTCATCATAGTAGTGACTCATGATTTCACCTCTTTATTTGTTCATCTATTTGATTAGAAAATGAATTAAAACCCCGTTATCAACAATAACGGGGTTTTAATTTCTCAAAGAATGCAAGTAATCATTAACGCTTTCACTCTAAAGTGACTAAGTTAAAATGATTTACTTATATATTAAGTTAAGATACTAGAATTATTTTAATTCTACAGTAGCTCCAACTTCTTCTAATTGTTCTTTAAGTTTTTCAGCATCTTCTTTAGCAACAGCTTCTTTGATTACTTTAGGAGCGTTGTCTACTAATTCTTTAGCGTCTTTTAAGCCTAAGCCAGTTGCTTCTTTAACTGCTTTAACAACTTTGATTTTTGAAGATCCAGCTGAAGTTAATTCAACGTCAAATTCAGTTTTTTCTGCGCCAGCGTCTCCGCCACCAGCTGCACCAGCTGCTGCTACAGGAGCTGCTGCTGTTACACCAAATTCTTCTTCAATTGCTTTTACTAAATCGTTTAATTCTAATACTGACATTTCTTTAATTGCTTCAATGATTTGTTCTTGATTAGCCATTTTATTATTCCTCCATTTATTTTAAAATTTTATGCGCAATTATTCAGCGCTTTCTTCTTTTTGTTCTCCAACAGCTTTAACCGCATAAGCGAAGTTGCGTACTGGAGCTTGTAATACTGATAAAAGCATAGATACAAGACCATCGTGTGAAGGTAATGAACCAACAGTTTTAACTTCTTCTGCTGAGATAACGTTACCTTCCATAACGCCTGTTTTAATTTCTAAAGCTTCATGTTCTTTAGCAAATCCTGAGATCACTTTCGCTGGAGCAACTACATCATCAGTAGTTGTAGCGATAGCTGTAGGACCAGTTAAGAATTCATCTAAGCCTTCGATACCTGCTTTTTCAGCTGCACGACGAACTAATGTGTTTTTGTATACTTTATACTCAACACCAGCTTCACGTAATTGAGCACGTAAATCAGTTACTTCCGCAACAGTTAAACCACGGTAGTCCACAATAACAGTTGAAACTGAATTTTTAAGTTGTTCAGCGATAACGTCAACTTGTTGTTTTTTAGCTTCAATAATAGCAGACATTCAGACACCTCCATTTATATTTTTGGTGCTTTTTTAATAAAAAAAGCACTTTCTACCCACGGCAAAAAGTGCTTGAAAGATCATTATAATAATCATCACGTTCAAGTCAATTTTAGCCTCGGTAGGATATTGTTTTAAGTTAAAAATTAACTCCTACTGTCTTAGGTAAAATAATCACAATAAATAATATAACTTGTTTATTGTAATATGTCAATTGTTTTTTTGAAAAAAGACTGGAAGAAAATGTATCTTATCTTTTTCAAAATAAGCAATTATTATCTACCAGTCTATAATCTATTAATATATTTAAAATTAAAGTTTAAATGCTGAAGTATCTACTTTAACTCCAGGACCCATTGTTGTAGTTACAGCAACAGATTTGAAGTAAGTACCTTTAGCAGATGCTGGTTTAGCTTTAGCTAAAACATCTTGTAAAGCATTAAAGTTTTCAACTAATTTTTCTTCGTCGAAAGATACTTTACCAATCGTAGCATGTACGATACCTGCTTTTTCAGCACGATATTCAACTTTACCAGCTTTAATTTCTTCTACAGCTTTTTTAACGTCCATAGTTACTGTACCAGTTTTAGGGTTTGGCATTAAACCTTTAGGTCCTAATACACGACCTAATTTACCAACTTCACCCATCATGTCAGGTGTAGCTACTACTACGTCAAAGTCGAACCAACCTTGTTGGATTTTTTGAGCATATTCAGATTCACCTACGTAATCTGCGCCTGCTTCTTCTGCTTCTGTAATTTTATCACCTTTAGCGAAAACTAATACACGTTGTGATTTACCAGTACCGTTTGGTAGCACTACTGCACCACGGATTTGTTGGTCATTTTTACGTGTATCAATACCTAAACGGAATGCTACTT
>ERZ1023508.360-NODE-360-length-12952-cov-146.095681_pt1 | contig 12952 bp, 12 predicted proteins | sample MGYA00380548_ERZ1023508 | MGnify/ENA primary metagenome ERZ1023508 (study PRJEB33173, sample SAMEA4830311) | metagenome | study: EMG produced TPA metagenomics assembly of the PRJEB25223 data set...
AAGATGAAACCAACTACCACTTAATTTTCCAGGCATAAAAGCACAACACAGTGGTCACATCGTAACAATTTCATCAGCATACGGCGAAACAGTAGCCCGCTTATAAATCTGTATACGTTGCTTCTAAATTTGCATATATCGGATCCACTAAATTTGTCACTTTAGTAATCTTGGATTAAGGCATTAAAACAAACATTATAGTACAAGGGCCAGTATGCACATCATTAATTGAGAATAAATTACACGCAAAAATTAAATACGGACCTGAGGCAATGATCATGTCTCAGGTCCGTATTTTACTTTTTGTTGCTTTTGGAAAAATCTGTTCTTAAAGCATCCCTTGTTACTATATAAATTTAAATATGGCTACAACGTAATTTATTTTTTATTGTCATTTATCTCTTTATCCAACAAAACTGCTTCTATTTCAGGTAAATCATGAGTTAAAAATTCGTTGAATTTTTTCTCAACTTCTTCAATAATATCTTCATATTCAAATTGTTTTTTTACTGGAATAAAGTTCTTTTGTATAAAGATTATTTCTAACTAAAAATCCCCTTTAATATAAAATATGCATCTATTAATATATACCATACTATACAATAAGCCTTAAGCCATATTTTAATTTTTTTGTTTTTGGTTTTCTTGAAATGCGTATTAATTAAAAAGAAAGTAACTTTAACAGATAAATTTAGCATCTTATGGTGGACTTTGTATTAAGTCTATTAGCTTCATTTAGCGAAAGCATATATTTTGTGTTTCAACAGAAATATTTAGATAAATATGGTTTTATACTGCTGACGATTTATACCATCATCACCTTAGCCCAAACGATAAAAAAATCAGTGTATCTGTTGCGACGATTTCATACATTTAACACCACTTGTTTCTCTAATATTATTTTATGTTGGAAGAGATACCTACTTTATTTACTATTATTGGTGGTATGATTACATTAATAGCCCTAATCATCACATCAGCAAACGTTGAAGAAAGTGTAGATTTGAAATAGTAATAAAATTATATTAATATAAAATTAACTTTCTACATACCATTTTCACCTACAATAGTTAAGGAGATTGTACATATGGAAAAAGATATAATCAATATAATTGAAAGACACAGAAAAGATATACAACTTGATAACAATCAGTTAACTATCAAATTAAAATGTACCCCAATCAATAAAAAAGGTAAAGAGTTATTTGAGATTTTAAACTATGTAATACAAGAAAATTATATTTTAACTTTTGGAAGCAATGAATATGAATGCTACAAATGGCAAGCATATTACAAAGGGGAAAATATTATAGAAAAATATCTCAATAAGTACCTTGATAACGAAATAGAATTGTATGCTGTACCATTATCACAAACACATATTGATATAAAAACTAATTCTGTTGATATAAAAAAAGCCAACCAAGTTAACGTATTTACTGATAGTATAAACTCAATAAATGCAAAGAAATTTATATATAATGAAGAATTGACAGACACAAGTAATACTGATTTATTAGTCGCTATTAATAATATAGAAAATTCGCTTAACAATTATGAGACACCTAATTACAATGATATGTCTGTAGTTAAACAATTCGCTAAATCATCATCCAATATCGCAAGTTTTGCTGCAGATGTTATTACCATTCTAGGTGTATTTTTAAAATAGAGACTTTTGAAAACCAAAATTATATTGAACTAATATTTTTTATTATTACTTAGAATATATCACTAAAAGCTAATGAATATTTTTCGTATTAGTGAATTTTAAAAAATAAAGATAACGAGGTTAGAGAAATATTTCTCTAGCCTCGTTTATTAATCATAATACTTACTTTAAAATTTTTATTCTTTTTATAGTCTTAATTACTTTATTATTGGAAAATTTATTTTTAACTTTTGATTTTCTATTTTTTAAATATTTATTGTAAAATTTATACGCTTTTTGAACTCCTTCAGGAGATCTTTTTAACGACATTCTCTTATTTTTTGTTTTCAAAGGAACTTTTTTTCCTAGTAACTTTTGAGACGCCATTTTATAACTTATTGCAGGAGCATATTCTTTTTCAGGTTCATATAAAATCACTGAGTCCTTAAGTGGGGCAAAGAATTGAACAATAAAATTATCTTCAGGTTTATTTTTAAAATAATCAATTCCAAAATCATAAAAGTTTCTTTCTAACTCATCTTCATCTATATAATTGTTATCATAAAATTGTTGAATAAATAAAGGTAATACCTCATCCATAGCATTATATAGTTTCTTATCATAACTTTTAAAATTAATTATTGGCTCAACTAAATTATTATTTTTTCGATAACCTGGAACACTCTGATATGGAATATTTGCAAATATAGATTCGATAAATATTAAAGAAGTCATTTTACTTGTATAGTTATATCTTACTGCTGTACCAACTGTTGGATAAATACTTCTCGCATAGAAGAATGTCGTATTAATACTTTCATCACTAATATTATTTAATAATCTATCTAAGCAATCTTGAGTATATCCTCTTCCCCAATATTCAACAAAAGCAAACTTTTCACTAAAATCAATTTCTTGGATTAAATATTCATTTACAATTTGTCTTTCTTCTTTAGCCCTTTCTAATAATAAATTTTTATATTTATTATTATTTTGAGCAGATAACCTAATTAATTCCTTTGTATTTTGATCGAATTCAGAAAATGTTTTAATATGTTTTAATTGAGGAAAGACCTCATCAAATTCCGTCTCATTAATATGAAGAGCATTTAAAGCACTATCAAAATTGGTTAAGCCAGTAAAATTCCCGAAAGGTGAAAAGAATTCTTTATCAATATTATCTATAAATGAAGGGATTCTCCAAGCTTTACGCGAACCATAAATATACTTAGTTTTGATTTTGTATCCTTTAACAGAGATAATTTCATCAGCAATTTTCTTTAGCAACTCACCGTCTCTTGATATAAAATAGAGAGTTGTTATATTTTCTTTAATTGCTTTTTTTATAGACCAGCTCACATAAGGGACGAAATAACTACTTATATAACTATACACATAGTAATTTAGCCTACTTTTATCATTTTCACGAAATCTTGCCATCTGAGTTGTAAGTAAAAAAGTATCATAATTTTTATTTCTATTTAAAATATGATTTTCATATCCATTAAATTTAGTTAAGCCATGATGAATAGGTTTGATATTTAACTTTTTAGGTATATTATAATCTGCATGTCTATTATCTCCATAATGAATCCATTCTGAATAATCATAATTTAAATCTTCAAAGATATCTAAATATAATAAGCTAGTTGATTTTTGATTTCCTATCTCACTCGATAAATAAAGCGGTAATTCAGTTAATTTTGAATCAACTTTATTTAACATTTTTAATATAACTTCTTTAGGTAAATACATATCACTAACTAAAATGACATCTTGGTACTTGTATAATAAATCATAAAGAATTTTAATTTTATCATTTTTAGCTTCGACATTTTCTAATTCAGCTTCAATTTCTAAATCATATAAAAGTTGTGCTTGTTTATCTGTTAGCTCATGAATATTTTTTATTCTTTCAATTATATCTATAAATCTTATTTCAATTCTTTCTTCATCACGAATAAATTCAGACTTTTTATAATAATCTCTAACGTAATTTTCTGCTTGAATTCTAACACGCGCATAATTTTGTATTAAATAGAATGGTAAATCAGTATTCATTCTAAGCAACTTATCTTTAATATAAAAGAAAATACCGTCTGGTCTTAATGTTTTTCTTTGGATAATTGTATCAAAAATATCAAAACTATATAATTTTGGTAATTGATCTTTTTTAATATTGAAATTTAAAGCTGCATCAATAATTTTTTCAAAACCATTTTCGTTTTCTTGATCATATTCCCAAAATTCATTTAAAATTTTATCATTTTTCTTTTCATCAAGTGCTATTGAATTGACTTTATCTAATACTTCAAGTAATTCATCAAAGTTGGAGGCAATTGGACCAGAAGTCATTTCTTTGTAATCATAAACTAAAGTTCTATTTTCAATATATTTATTATAATCATATATATACCGTACAAATTTTTTCACTCCAGAAGCTAATAAGTCATAGTAAATAGATGAATAATCTATAATACCAATATCTATTTGATCAAATATTTCATAAATATCTTTATTATTATCCCAAAACAAAATATTTGGATGATTAGCATACAATTTTTCGGCGGCTAAATAATTAACATCGTTTTTAACTAAATAATGCATTTTTACAATTAATAAAATATTATTTTTTTCTAATATTTTAAGAAGTTCGTCCATATTGGGTATAGCTTCTCCAAAAAAGTTATCCATTTCGTAATCTCTAAAGGTAGGAGCGTATAAAGCTATTTTAGTTTCTGGATTAACTCCTTTATATTTTTTAATATCATGATCAAAAGAACTAAATGTATCTTTATTAAACATATTTGCTGGATAACCTGAACGGACAATTTGATATTCGTCCAAATTGAGCATCTTACTGAAATGATTTTCCATTAATGGTGAAGTAGCTAAAAATAATTGATTATTATGGTATATTTCATTGTACCTAATGTATTTTTTATATGTACGATACTTAATTCCTGGAGAATCAACAAAACGTTCTATTGGTTTTATACCTACACCGTGCCATAAATTAAGTATAACTACCTCATTTTTAAATTTTACAGGGAAGTGTTCTTTTGCTTGGTGTACTACAAAAACTCCTGCTACGCTTTTAATTTTTTCAGCCTTTTCAGAACTATATAATTCAGCATTAAATCCCAATTCTCTAATATGATTTACCACATTAATATCATCACACATCCAATATGTGTCTATATCTTTTCTAAATTTATTTACATAAATGAACAACCATTTAGGGTTCCCAACAAAATCATTAGTAGCATTAAATATCCATATTTTTTTATTTCTCATTTTAACTCATTACCTTTCTAATTTTCGTTTCACTTTTTATTTAATCTTCTTTGTCTATTTTCGTAATTTTTAAAACCCTTAGTTAAACGTATTAGTTTTTCTTCATCACTAATCGCTGTTATAGTTTTAATTGGATAATCGAACTGTGTTTTTGCAATTAAATTATCTAGGGGGGCATCAGTTACATTTCTATCTTCTTTATAAATATGGTCAAAACCATTCTTTTCTATAAATTCTAAATAATGCTCGAATCTTTTGGCTTGTGTAATTTGCACTTCATCAAAGTTTATACTATTAACCAACTCAGTTAAATTTGCGAATTTGTGTATTTCATTCCCAGGAACAGAAGGTAACGCGTGATAATCTGCAAGTTCTTTCATCCTTGCATCATGTATAATTGTTATACTTGGTGTTCCATTAATTGTAGCTACAATATTACCGTGTAAACGTGTTCCTATACTTAAATCTCTATCTTTCATATATTCAAACCAAGTATGGGCATTTAAAAAATAGTTCACTTTTCCTTCTCTATAAAACTTGTGTCCAATGTTTTTCGGAAAATTAGGCGGTACGTTATTTATTTCACCAAAACCAAAATAGTTCAACAAAAGCTCTTGATAACTTTGAGGAACAAACGCATAATTTTGGTACTTTAATGCTACTTCATTCAATAATGCTAATGATTGCTCACTAGCAATATTACTGGCATTTAAAGATACTTTACTATTTGGTGTTAAAGTCAAGTTTTTTAAATTTAAATCTTTACCAAATGTGTACATAGATGGGCAACCAATTACAGTAAAATCTTTCTCTGGTACAAAACCTAAACTCTCTAAATAATCCGCTGTAATTTGTCCTCTTAACCCTATTATTTCAGATTTTTTCAATACTGCTTCTATAAAATTTTTGACATCAGTGTCAAAAGAAAATCCTTTTTTGACATCATAATCGTACGGTGCTTTTAAACCTACACCAATAACGACCACAGGAATATCTAATTTATTAATTAACTTTGTATAATTTTTTATTTTGTTTATAAAACTATCTCTAAATGCATCGGCCAATGGGATAATATAAGCATCAAAATTATTATTTATATATTCTGCTTTATCTGGATTACTCATATAATTATCACTATATATTTCAACTTCATGAGTCATTAAAGTCCTTATAACACTATATTGATATATAAGGTTTCCATTATTCGACCCAAATCTATCTCTTTTTAGAAATTCCATTTCATCATAAGTATCTTGCGGTAACATTCCACTTCTCACTAATAATTTCTTCACTTTTCCCACTCTTTTCGTTTGTATAATATAATTTTTAAAAATTATTATTTTCAAGCACATGATTCACTAAACGTTGACTTGCAAAACCATCTTGATATTGAAAGTGTTTATCCAAAAATTTTGCAACTTTCTCTGACTCAAAATCTTCATTTTCTAACGCATTGATTAACTCATCAAAACTTCTTACTATTTTTCCTGGAACAAAAAATTCATAAGGTTCGTAAAAATCACGAGTTAAAATATAATTTTCTAAATCAAATGCATAAAAAAGCATTGGCCTTTTAAAACTAGCAAATTCATATATTAAAGATGAATAGTCACTTATCAAAACATCGGCAATAAATAAAACATCATTAATTTCTCTATATTCAGAAATATCTTTAAAATAATCTTCATTTTCTTTAGGAATATTTATTTTCTCTTTAATGAAGGGGTGCATTTTAAATAATACAACTGCATTATGATCTCGACAGTAGTTTGCTAAACTCTTAAAATTAATGTTACCAAATGGATAATACGCTGATCGATGCCCATCGCCTCTGAATGTCGGTGCAAATAGGACTACTTTTTTTCCGTTTATTATTGGTAATTCTTTTTTCATTTTACATTTAATTCTTTCTTCATATAATTTATCAAATAAAATATCCGTACGAGGCACTCCTGTGGATATAACTTTACTTTCATCAATACCAAATGCTTCAGCATATATTGGTATAATGGAGCTAGACGATACATAAACTTTTGTATAATTCCGATGGCCAGTTGAATCAAAAAAGGGGCCACCTTTCTTACCAATACGACTGTACCCTATTGTTTTAAAAGCACCTACGGCATGCCAAACTTGGATTATTTCTTGTGTTTTCCTAAACTTTACTTTGTTTACCGTGGGGTGAAAATCATCAACAAATATAAAATCAGATTTCCCTAATAAATATGGTAATTTAAATTTATCAGTAAAGTTATATCTATCAGAAATATGCGGTTTGAATATTTTATAAATTTTAAATTTATGATGTAAGTTTTGCCTTATCATTTCATTATAAATATATAAAAAATTCCCAGATAAACTTTTTCGTGATTCAGAAGTAAACAAAATTGTATTTCCTTTTTGAAAATGAATTAACTTAGAAAAATTAAAAATACTTTTAAACAATACTTCACGGATCTTGAACAAACATTTTTTTTTAATTTTTCTCAGAGAAAAAAAAGCATTTATTTTGAAATTTAAGCTTTCTTTTTTATTTACATATATAATATTAAAAATAATGGCATTCGTGCTATTTGCTATTTCAGGTTTCACAGCAAAATATTTTTTATTTGAATTTCCATTTTTCTTAAATACTTTTGATAAATCCTCTAATAAATAATTACTCTTTTCATTTTGATTTTTTATTTCTTTTGAAAAAATTTTTTCTAACTTATTTAATTTTTCTTCCTTAATTTTCAAAAGTTGATTACTAATTTCAGCTATATAATTATACTCTTCAGTCACGTAATCCAGTGTATACTTTCCCTTTAGCAAATAACCTTCATTTATTGTCGCTATATTAAATCGACAAATAAATTCATTACCTTTAATTTGAACGTTTTTTATATTAACAGTTTTATCATTTTTTTTGTTTCGAAATTTAAACCAACCTTCATTTATATTTTTTAATTCTAAACGCCCTTTAATATATATTTGCACTCTTTCCCAATAAATATCATCAATTAATACTTTACCTTTATCACAGGGCATTTTTTTATTTTCTAAATTGTCCATTTTAATACTGTTTTCCCCCAAGAAGTTGATAAATCTGTTTCAAATGCATTTACTACATCATTAATGGTTTTAACATCAAATTCATTACCTTTTAATAGTGCTAATTTTTCCACAACATCTGGATAATCTTTATAAAATTTCGCAATATCCTTAAAATCTTGCGCGCCACTTCTACTACTTCCAAACATTGTTAAACCTTTTTCTAATACTAATCTCGTATTAACTTCAACAGGATATTCACTTACCCCCAGTAAGCTAATTGTGCCTTCAGGTAAAATCAAATCGATGATTTGGTTTACTGCTGATTGGCTGCCTTTCCCACCTACACATTCAAAAGCATGGTCAAAAGTAACACCTTCAGGCACTTCATGTATATGGTATATTTCATCTGCGAAAGAAAAGTGACTTAATTTGTAATCTGTTTTTCCAAAGATATAAATCGCCGCATTAGGGTAGAGTTTATTTAATAAAATTGCAGTAATATAACCTAAATTGCCATCGCCCCAAATACCAAAGCTATTTTTATTTGCATTTGATTTACGCTCAAACCTTTGAATTGCATGCCAACTCACGCTCACCAATTCAGAGTATGCAATTGTACTTAGATCTTCAATACTATCGTCAATTTCTACGACACGATCATGATTCATAAAAACATAATCTTGCATAAAACCATCATATCCACTAGATCTAAATTTACTACTAGGTAAATAGTTTTCTGCTATGACCGCATCTGTTTCTACGGGTGTATTCGGTACCATAATAACTCTTGTACCAGTCTTAAATATACCTCTGTTATCATAAACAACTTCACCAACGCCTTCATGAACTAGAGACATTGGTAATTTTTTCTTAAGTACCTGTTCATTTCTACTACCCGTATAATATCTTTGGTCTGCCGCACAAATTGATAAATATAAAGGTCTTATAATGACCTTATCGCTTTTAATATTTTCATTATTGTATGTTACTTCAACTTGTCTAGGTGCTACCAATTGATAAACTTGGTTAATCACTCAACATCCCACCTTTAATGATAGAGTTCGCTACTTTAAGATCATAAGGTGTCGTAATTTTAATATTATACAATTCTCCCATCACTAATTTCACTTTTTTATTAGCTACCACAAGAATTTTGCAGGCATCTGTCATTATTTCTTTCTCTTCTACAGATAATGCATTATAGCTATTTCTCAATAAATTTATATTGAATGATTGTGGTGTTTGACCTTGATACATTTCACTTCTAATCGGGATAGACTGTATTTGTTCTCCATCATTAGAGGTGATAATAGTGTCAGTTGCAGTTATTACAGTATCGACAGCACCGTGTGCTAACACACTTTCAATATTTTCTTTAATGATTCGGTGCGTTAAAAATGGTCTAACCGCGTCGTGTGTAACGATTACATCTTCATCAGTAATAGGGTGTGCTTTTTCAGCTTCATTTATAATATTCATAATCGTTTCATTACGATCTGAACCACCTTGTACCACTTCGATTCTATCATCATTAATTTGATGTTTACGCAACGTGTCCTCCGTGTGCAAAACCCACTTTTGTGGCGTCGCGATAAATATCTTATCAAATTCATTCGCAAGCAAGAATTTTTCAACCGTATGAATCAATATAGGTTTACCATCTAAATCTAAAAATTGCTTTGGTAGTGGTACATTTCCCATTCTAGAACCAATACCGCCTGCCAATATACCAGCGTATATCATAGCTTTACCTTCTCTCCCATTAAAAATTAATAATCATTCCTTATTCTGAAGCCCATTAATATAAATATTGTCAATATACCTATAATATTAACTTCATTACTGTTTTATTAATCAGAATTTATTGATTAATATTCATTCCTTTCTCAAATAATCGCCAAAAATATTATATTCACCCAAAAATATTGTTATTACTTAAAGAATTAATTAAAACAATAATGATTTCATTATAGCAAAATTTAGACTTATAAATATAGAGTGTTCTTAAATTATTTATTTTTGTGTTTATATTGCACTTCTCGTTTTATTTAAAATGTCACTTAATCCAGTTTTAAAAATAACGACAAACTTTATATAATTTAAAGACGTATTCTAATTAGAATACGTCTTTAACGTTTATGATTCTTAATTTGGCTCTCTTAATGATATTTACTTAAAATTATTTTAGTTCATTGGGTCACCTAATACATCATTTATAATATCAGTGATACTTTTCATTAATTTTCCTTTAAATGAGAAAGACCTTTTTACTCCAGACAAACTTAACCCAAGAGCTATTGCTGCACCAAATATTCCTGAGGCTGCCAAAGGGAAAGATGTCGGTGCAACAGCATATTATTCAGTTGAGACTGTTGGCGCTGCCATCGGTGCGATTTGGGAAACAACAGGCGATAGAGGTTTGATGAGAGATGCTTTAAACGATAGTTCAAACCAAGACTTAATGGAAATATATGAGATACAGAAGAAAGATGATGGGGATTATGATACTTATATTGCGGCTAAATCTTTATTACAAGAGAGAGGATTCACTTATAATACCGAAACGAACAAATGGGAAAAATAACAGGGAGTGAAATAAATGGAATTTGCATATTATGAAACGAAATCTATAAATGATTTTGAAAATGAACTAAAAACACTTGCTTTAAATAAAAAATATACATTCAGTAAGGAAAACGAAGTTCTAAAAGAAGATGAAATCCTTGAGAAATCAGGTAGCCATGAGCGTGAACTATTAAAAGTATTTAAAGATAATGCACAGATAACAACTTATCATTTTAAGAGTCATAAAAGTAATTATTTAATTATTATGGGAGAAACAAAAACACCTAATATTATTGGATTAACAGTCATATTTAACAAAAAACCTTTTAAACAATTGGGCAAAATTGCATTAGGATCGCTAATTGCTTTGACTTCAGGTGGAAGCATATTAGCCATTGGAGCCGTATTTGGAATACTTACTTCAGTTGTAAGACGTACACTTGTAATCAAAGGACCATTAGGAAAAGAAATTTCACAAATTATAGAAAGTAAATTGGGTCAGCCGATAGAAATTAAAGAACAATAAAGAAGTAATATTTTTCAAAGACATATTGACTTAAAAAATATGTCTTTTTTAATTTTCTAATAATTAATATAGAAAAAGCGTAGCAAAATAGATTAATATAAAAATAGAATAGATACAGAATGGAGATAGCAAAATGAAAAAATTATTAATGGTATTAGTATCAATTGCTTTAATCGCAGTTATCGGAGCAGCAGGAATATTTGGTTATAGTAATTTTAAAAGCTTAACAGAAAATAAAGAAGATAGTAAGACTGAAGAAATATCTAAAAAGAAAGAAGATAAAAAAGAAAAGAAAGAACAAGAAGAATCAGATAATGAAGAAGTAAATCAACAACAAGATCAAACTCAAGAAGTAAATAATAATGAACAGCAACAAAAACAAACTACAACAGAAAACAATAATACAGATGTACAACAAAATGAACAACAAGAATCAGTAACAAAAGAAGAAACTCCAGTAACAGATAATGAAGGTAACAATATAGATGATATGGATTCAGAAGAATTCATTTCTAAATATACAGAAGGAATGGATGAAGAAGAAGCTCAAACAGTAAAAGATATGGCTGAAGAAGATTCAGGGTATGAAGATTTCTTACGTGGACAAGTAGAAGCTAGACAAAATGGGCAAGGCGGAAATTACTAATAAGAAGAAAAGAGTGAAATGAAATGAAAAAAATCTTAAGTATTTTAACAGTGATAGCTTTAATCACAGTTATCGGAGCAGCTGGATTATTTGCATTTAGTAGTTTTAAAAATTTAACAGAAAATAAAACAGAGTTAAGTGAAAAAACAAATAATAGAAGTGAAAATGACAATGATAAAAAAGAAGAGCAACAACAAGAACAAACTCAGGAAGTAAATAGTAATCAACAAGAACAAATTGAAACACAATACAATCAACAAGAAAATAAAAACAAAGAACTTAACTTAGAAGAAGAAATTGCTAAAGCAGATAAAAATGGTGATGGAATTGCTACAACAGATGAAATGACACCAGAATTAGAAATACTAGCAGAACAAAGAGCTTTTCAACCAGTTACACCAGAAATGAATGATGCAGAAGCTCATAAAAAATATGAACAGAGTGATGAAGAAATAGAAGAAACTTTAAAAGAAGTAGAAGAATTAGATAGTGAAGAATAAAAAAGAATAGAGGAAAATAAAATGAAAAAATTAATAACAGTTTTATCTATATTAACAGTATTAGTAGTATTAGTAGCAGCAGGTGTGTTTGGATATTCAAAATATAAAGAAGTAGAAATGAAACAAAAGAATTTAGAAACACAATTAGAAGAAAAAAATTCCAATGAGCAAACTAATGAAAACGATCAACAACAAGAACAAGCAAATACAAATGAATCTCAAAATCAAGAAAATAGTTCAGCAGAAAATAACAGCAATAATAAACAAAAAGTATCTAGAGATAATGTATTTGACTATGCTTTAGCTGCCATAAATGAAGTGGGTGACGCTGATTTAATGAAATTCCAAGAACCTTCTTACAGTGATGGTGTATGGACAATTGATGCTAATAATAAATCTGGTTCAGGGTCTAATACTATAAAAGTATACGATGATGGTTGGGTACAGATATACGATGGATCTGGTGAAATAGCGCATGAAACAAAAATAAAATTATAATTCTAATATATTTCCACACTATTCCAACCAAAAACCTGAAAAAACCGCATCACTTATGATAAGCTTCTGCTTATCAGGTAGTGATGCGGTTTTTAATTATATAATTTCAATTAATAAGGTAATGAACAGTTTTTTTGATAAATGTTATTCTTCTAAAATTCTTTTTAATTTACACACTAAAAATATCCTCCTTAACAATAATAAGTTATTTAAATTATTGATTAAGGAGGATA
>ERZ1023508.367-NODE-367-length-12627-cov-11.248886_pt1 | contig 12627 bp, 4 predicted proteins | sample MGYA00380548_ERZ1023508 | MGnify/ENA primary metagenome ERZ1023508 (study PRJEB33173, sample SAMEA4830311) | metagenome | study: EMG produced TPA metagenomics assembly of the PRJEB25223 data set...
TTTGGCCGGCGGCAAGGTTCTGATAGGCCGCGTTGGTTGGGTCGAGCGTCAGGCGGTTGTTCGCGGCGTCGTAGGTAACGCCAGCGGGCAGAGTGCCGGGTAGGCCAATCACGGTGAGCGTGTCGCCCGCGTCTACGTCGGTTGCGCCTTGCAGCAGGTCGATGCTGGTAGTCGCGCCATCTTCGATTGCAGCCGCTGTCAGCGCGGACGCAACGGTTGGCGCGTCGTTGGTGCCGGTGATAGTCAGGGTGACGGTTGCGGGTTCGCTGATGCCGCCGTTGTTGTCGGTCGCAGTGTAGGTGAACGTGACTGTACGCGTCGCGCCGACAGGGAGGTCATTAAAGTCCCCGGCCGGATCGAAGCGGTAACTGCCATCGCTATTGAAGGTCAGGGCACCATTGCCAGCGCCCACGCCCTGGGCAATGGCGTAGCTCACCACGGTGCCGTCAATATCGGCGGCTGGTGGTACGGTGCTCTGGAATGCGGTGCCCTGGTCGGTCGAACCGGTTTGCGTAGTGACAGTCGGCACGTCGTTAGTGCCCAGTACGGTCACGGTGACTTGCTGGGCTGTACCGTCAGCGGCGCGAACGGTGAAGGTTTCCTGGACGGATTGACCCTGTGCCAGTGCCTGGACGTTTGCGGCAGCGTTGTTCAGCGTGTAAGTCCAGCTGCCCGTGACATCGACGCTGAAGCGTCCATAGGTGCCGACTGTATTGTCCTGTACCTGGAAGCGGGCTTCACCGGCGTCGGGGTCGGCGATTGCCAATTGGCCGCTGCTGGTGACGGTCACGTCTTCCTGGACTTGGCCAGTGGTGTCGCCGGTGATGGTCGCGGCGTTGTTGGTGCCGGTGATAGCCAGCGACACCGTGGTGGTCGAGCCATCGTTGAGTGTGACGGTGATGACGTCATCAGCCTGTTGGCCAGCAGTCAGCGCATCGGCGCGGTTATCGAGCGTGTAGGTCCAGCGGCCAGCCGCATCGACTACAAGGCTGCCGTAATTGCCTGCCACGGTGCCGGCATTGAAGGCCAGCGCCGGGTTATCCACATCCGTTGCGGTGAGTTGCCCGGAGGCGGTCGGCTGGGTTTGCTCGACGACCGTACCGGTGCCTGTGCTGATGACAGGCAGATCGTCCGTGCCGGTAACTGTGATGGTGATCGTCGCCGGCGCACTCACGCCACCGTTGTTATCAGTGGCCGTGTAGGTGAAGGAGACCGTGCGTTGCGCGCCCGCAGGCAGCGCATCGAAATCGGTGCCCGGCTCGAAGCGATAGGTGCCGTTCGGGTTGAAGGTGAGTGTGCCATTGCCCGCGCCTAGGCCTGTCGCGACCTGGTAGCTCACAATGGTGTCGCCCGTATCGATGTCGCTAGCGGCCGGCACGCGCGCGGTGAATGCGGTGTTCTCTTCGGTGGCTTCGCTTGCGGAGGTCACGATCGGAGCGTCATTGGTGCCCAGAACCGTGACGGCGATCTGCTGGGCCGTGCCATCCGCGCTGCGTACGGTGAAGGTCTCGGTGACTGATTGGCCCTGCCCAAGCGCCTGGACGTTTGGCGCAGCATTGTCGAGCGTATAGGTCCATGCGCCGCTCGCATCCACGCTAAAGCGACCATAGGCACCAGGGGCGTCGGCTTGTGGCTGGAACCGGGCTTCGCCTGCGTCCGGGTCCTGGATGGTCAGCTGCCCAGAGGCGGTCAGCGTACCGTCCTCTTCGGTCTGACCGGTGACGGTGCCGCCAATCTCGGCCGCGTCATTGGTGCCGACAAGGGTGATGCTGATGTTTTGCGTTGCCGTTCCATCGGTCGATGTGACGGTGAAGACCTCGGTGCGGCTCTGGCCATCGCCAAGATAGCGAACCGCTTCATTGGCAACCTGGTAGCTCCAGTTGCCAGCAGCATCGATGGTCAACTGGCCCAGTGGGCGATCGATGCCCTGATAGGTCGCACTGCCCGGGCGGAATCCACTTTCACCTGCGTCAGGATCGACCGCCGTCAAGCGGCCACTGGTGACCAGTTGACCGTCGGGTGTCGTGCCGTCTACGACCTGTCCGGTTGAGGTGCCGGTGATGGTCGCCGCGTTATTGGTGCCTGTAAGGCTAAGCGTGACGGTCGTCGTCGAGCCATCATTCAGCGTCACGGTGATGACGTCGGTCGCCGCCTGGCCACCGGTGAGCGCGTCGGCGCGGTCATCGAGGGCGTAGGTCCAGCGTCCGGCGGCATCCACGACCAGGCTACCGTAGGCGCCCGTCAGCGTCCCCGGGTTGAAGGCCAGTGCCGGATTGTCGACGTCGGTTGCGGTCAGTTGGCCGGAGGCAGTCGGCTGGGTTTGTTCGGTGACATTCGCGGCGCCAGCACTGATAACAGGAAGGTCGTCGCTGCCGGTTACCGTGATGGTGACGGTAGCGGGCGCGCTGACGCCCCCGTTATTGTCGGTTGCGGTATAGGTGAACGACACGGCACGCTGCGCGCCCGCAGGCAGGGCATCGAAATCGCTACCCGGATCGAAACGGTAGGTGCCATCCGGATTGAACGTCAGCGTTCCGTTGCCGGCGCCGAGGCCGGTCGCGACCTGATAGCTCGCGATGGTGTCGCCGGCATCGATATCGGTTGCGGCTGGCACTCGGGCGTTGAGAACGGTGTTTTCTTCGGTCGTTGCGGCCGCGCCGCTTACCACAGGCAGATCATTCGTCCCCAGCACCGTGACGGTAACTTGCTGAGGTGTGCCGTCCGCGCTGCGCACGGTGAAGGTTTCGGTAACGGACTGACCTTGCGCCAGCGACTGGACGCCCGCTGCCGCATTATCGAGGGTGTAAGTCCAGGTACCGGTTGCGGTTACCGTAAAGCGGCCGTAGGTGCCGGCCGTATCCGATTGCGCCTGGAACGTGTTCTGGCCGGCATCGGCATCGGTCACCTGCAGGGTGCCGGTCGTGCTAAGGGTGGTGTCCTCCTGTACGGCACCCGTCAGATCGCCGCTGATCACGGCTGCGTTATTCGTGCCTGTGATCGTGATGCTGATGTCGCGGGTGGCGGTGCCATCTGCAGAGGTGACCCGGAAGGTTTCGACACGCGTCTCGCCGGCGCCGAGGTAATCGATCGCATCGTTCGGGACGCTATACGTCCATTGGCCATCGGCGCTGATGGACAGGCTGCCTAGCGCCTGGCCCGGGCCGGTGTAGGTGCCGGGCCCGGCACGGAAGACGTTTTCGCCCAGGTCGACATCGCTGACAACCAGCGCGCCGCTGCTGATCAGTGTTGGAGCGGAGCCCTCAGTGACCTGTCCGTCACTCTGTCCACTGATGCTGGCGACGTTGTTGGTGCCAGTGATATTGACGGTCACACTCGTGATTGAACCGTCGTTCAGGCGTACCGGTAGCGTTTCAGCTGCGCGCTGGCCTTCGGTCAATACGTCGGCGCGGCTGTCGAGGGTGTAGGTCCAGTTACCCGCGGCATCGACTGCAAGGCTGCCGTACTGACCGGCGACCGTCGCCGGGACGAACGCGAGATCCGCATTGTCCGCGTCGGTTGCGCTGAGCTGGCCGGAAATTGACGGCTGAACCCGTTCGACTACGGCGCCCGTACCCGTGCTGATGACCGGCAGGTTGTCGGTGCCCAACACGGTAATCGTGACCGTTGCCGGTGCGCTGACGCCACCATTGCTGTCAATGGCGGTGTAGGTGAACGTGACCGCGCGGGATTGCCCGGCTGCCAGGCTCTCAAAGTCTCGGCCTGGTTCGAATCGATAGGAGCCATCGGTGTTGAAGGTGAGGGCGCCATTCCCGGCGCCGAGGCCGCGCACGAGTTGATAGCCCGTGATGGCGTCGCCCCTGTCTATATCCGTAGCAGTCGGAACGCGGCCATCGACGGCGGTGTTCTCGTCGGTGGACGCGGCCGATGCGGCTACCGTCGGTACATCGTTGGTCCCCAGAATGGTGACGGTGATTGTCTGGGTCGTGCCGTCCGCGCTGCGCACGGTGAAGGTTTCGCTGACCTGTTGGCCCTGCGCCAAGGATTGCACATCGTTTGCGTCGTTGTTCAGCGCGTAGGACCAACGACCGTCTTCGCCGATGCTGAAGCGGCCGTACGTGCCTACGGTCTGGTCTTGCGGCACGAAGCGCGCTTCGCCCGCATCCGGGTCTGAAACAATCAGGGTGCCGGAGACGGTGTACACCACGTCTTCCTGAACAGCACCGTTTGTGTCTCCAGAGATCGTGGCCGCTGTATTCGCGGGTGCAGGCGCGGGGCTGACAGGGTCTGTGGGTGCCGCTGTCGGAGGCGGTGTGGCTGGTGCCGCAGGTGTCGCCGGTGCTGGCGCGGCTTGTGCGGCATTAGTCGTCGAGTTTTGTCCGCCTCCGGTACGGTCGTCGCTGATATCGCGCGATGCCGGCAGCCCTTCCGTCTCATAGCCCACGGTTGGGTCGACACGGTCGGCTGTCAGGGTCAAATCGACGATGCTGTGACTTCCGCCAGCGCTGCCACCACCCGTTTCTCCGCCTGCCGCTGTCGGATCGAGGACCTGGGTCGGGTCCTGTCCTTCGGCAATCGCTTGCTGCAGTGCCTCGATGTCCGCTGCAGGATCAACGGATGCAGTTGCGGTACTGCCCATGCCGGAGTCGGTCGCAACCCATTGACTGTCGCGGCCCATGTCGAGCGTGCGCCCATTTGGAAGCGTGATCGAAATGGCACCGTTGGCGCCGGTAACGATCTCTTCGCCCGCCAGAATGCGGTCCCCTTCGATCAGTTCACGGCGCACACCATCCAGGCCAATGACGAAAACCTGACCGACGATGCGAGAAACGACGCCCACAACAGTGCTCATAAGGGTACTCCGGGAGGATTGCCGCGATAGTGCGAGGGGCCAAGCCGGGCTGCGCAAGCCGGGCTGCGAATTGATTTCTTCTAAGGCATGCGCCGTTGAAATTTATCGGCCGCGACTTGTAAAAGTTGAACTGGCTCACAAAAAATTATGTTCGAAGATCTGGATTTTTCCAGCTCGATTCTGCCTGCCGTTCGGCTAGGACGGGGATTACCGCCCGTCGTGATGAGCTACGCTTGTCTTCAAGCCGCGCGATAAGCGCGCGATAACCTTTCGCCGACGCGAATAAGATCCCTGTAAAGAAGGTCCGTGAACATGCGTGTAAGTCTTGCCTCCGCCATCGCTCTGACGTTGACGGTAAGCTGTGCCCAGGCACAGACGCTGCAGCAAGCCATCCAACACACTATCGACACTCATCCCGAGCTCATGGGGTCGATCAATGGCCGCCTGTCCGCTGACCAGGATTTGCGAGCGGCCCAGGCCGGCTATCTGCCGTCGGTTGATGTGTCTGCCGGCGTTGGCCGACAGGGGGCGTACAACAACACGACGCGCGCAACCGACAGCGATTGGCGTGTGCAGAACCGCAGCGAAGGCCGGATCGGTCTGACGCAGATGATCTACGATGGCGGGGCGACGAAAGGCGAAGTAGGACGGCAGTCCGCGACCGTCAATTCCCGCGCCTATCGGGTGCTGGGGACTGCCGAGCGAGTGGCGCTGAGAACTGCCGAGGTCTACATCGACGTATTGCGTCGCGAAGAGCTGGTCCGGCTGGCGCAGGACAACGTGACCAATCACGAGCGCATTCTCGATCAGATCCGTCTGCGTACGGAGCGCGGGGTTGGGCGTACGGCCGATTACGACCAGGCCGAAGCACGCATGGCGCAAGCGCGGAGCAATTTGCTCACCGAGCAGACGAATCTTTCCGATGCACGCATCAATTTTCTCAGCGCCGTTGGAATGCCAGCGGTTGAGTTGAGCGAGCCGGACGGGCTTCCTGGCCGATTGCCGGCTTCGCTGGACGACGCCCGCCGCACGATCATCGAGAACAACCCGGTGCTGAAGTCCGCTGAAGCCGACATCGCCGCAACCGAGAGGCAGTACGAAGCCTCCAAGTCGCTCTTCCTGCCACGCTTCGATGCCGAGATTTCCCGTGGGACTGACCGTAACGTCGAAGGGGTCAATGGCCGCAACGACGATTGGCAAGCCATGTTGCGCATGCGCTACAACCTGTTCGCCGGGGGTGGCAGCTCGGCGCAGCGTGAATCGCGTGCGTATCAAATCCAGGAGGCGCTGGATATTCGCAACAATGCCTTGCGCCAGTTGAACGAAGAGATCGGCCTGGCCTGGAACGCGCTCTTGACCGCCCGTGATCAACTGCCAATTGCCCAGCAATATGCCGAGCGGGCCGCAAAGGTACGGACGGCTTACCAGGCGCAATTCAGTCTCGGAGATCGGACGTTGCTGGACCTGCTCGACAGCGAAAACGAGACCTTCACGGCTCAGCGCAACCTTGCGGACATCCGCTACACCGAGCTTTTTTCTCAGTACCGCATCATGGCGGCAACAGGCGAATTGCTTCGCAGCCAATCCATTGCCGCCCCAATGGCCGGCGTCTCGCGCGGCGATGTCAAATCACAGGTACACCTGCCGGGCCTGGAATGAGCGGAACCGCCTATCGGTCATACGCATCACGCCCAGTTACCGATTGGTCTACTTTCGGGTAGACCAGCCTGAGAGGTTTACCGATGAGCATGCTCTCCCAGAGCGACGCTGAAACATCTGCATTGCACGCGACGCCTGCGGATTCCGCCGGGAAGGGCGGATTGCAATCTAGCCTGGACGATGCCGCACGCGATCCGCGCGCCGGTCATGACGACCCCTTGCTCGACTGTCTCCTCATTCTGTGTTCGCTTCACAATAAACCCGCCAGCCGGGCGACGCTCACGGCAGGCCTGCCGCTACCGGAGCATCGCTTGAGCGTAGAGTTGCTTCCGCGTGCGGCGGCGCGTGCCGGGCTTCAAGCAAGGATGCTCAAACGTACGCTCGACAATCTGCCGTCAATCGCACTTCCCGCCATGTTGCTGCTACGTGACGGCCGCGCCGCCGTGCTGCTCGGCTGGACGGACGAGGGCAAGGCGCGCCTGTTGCTCAGTGAAACCGAGGGCGGCGAAGTACTCGCCGAGCGCGATGCGCTGATCGAGGATTACACAGGCTACACGCTGTTCGCCCAACCCCGGCACCGGTTCGATACGCACTATGGCTCGCTTATCCCCCGTACCAAGGCCTGGTTCAAGGATACGGTCTTGCTCTCGAAGCGCATGTACATGGATGCGATCGGCGCAACATTGCTGATCAACATCATCGCGCTGGCGACTCCGCTGTTCACCATGAACGTCTACGACCGCGTTGTGCCGAACCAGGCCGAAGCCACGCTTTGGGTGCTGGTGATCGGCATCAGCGGCGCGTTCATCTTCGACCTCATCCTCAAGACGTTGCGCGGCATCTGCCTGGATATGGCCGGCAAAAAAACCGACCTCATCGTCTCTGCCACGCTATTCGAGCGCATCACGGGGATGTCGATGAAGGCGCGGCCCGCCAGAATCGGCAGTTTTGCGCAAAACATTCATGAGTTTCAGTCGCTCCGCGATTTCATGGCGTCGCTCACGCTTACGTCGCTCATCGACTTGCCGTTCACGATCATCATCCTGCTGGTCATCGGCATCATCGGCGGCAATCTGGTCTGGATACCCATCCTCGCGTTCCCGATTGCGTTGCTGATCGCCTGGGCCATGCAGAAGCCGTTGTCCGAGAACATCGAGCGAACCATGAAACTGGCGAGCGAGCGTCAGGCAAGCCTTGTGGAAACGCTGGGCGGACTGGATGCGGTGAAGGTCAACAACGCACAGAGCGAGCGGCAGTATCAGTGGGAGCAGACCATTGGCACGTTGAGCCGCCTCGAAATGCGTTCCAAGGTACTGGCTTCGCTGGCGAGCAACATCACAGCGCTCATTCAGCAAGTGACTGGCGTGATCATCATTACCTTCGGGGTCTACCAGATCATTGACGGCAATCTCAGCATGGGCGGCCTTATTGCCTGCTACATGCTCAATAGCCGGGCGTTGTCGCCTCTGGGGCAGTTGGCAGGGCTGATCGCGCGTTACCAGCAGGCGCGGCTGACCATGGCAACGACGGACAGCATGATGAATCTGCCGCAAGAGCGGCAGGAGAACGAGCGTCCGTTGAACCGGGAACGCCTCGAAGGCGCGCTGGAATTCCGCGATGTGCAATTCGCCTATCCGAACCAGCAGCACATCACGTTGCACGGTATCAACGTCAAGGTCCGCCCCGGGGAAAAGATCGGCATCATTGGTCGCAGCGGCTCCGGCAAGAGCTCGCTCGAAAAGCTGCTCGTCGGGTTATATGAGCCAACCGAAGGCGCGATTCTCGTGGATGGCGTAGACATGCGTCAGCTGGACGTTTCGGATCTCCGTCATAACATCGGTTACGTCCCGCAGGACATTCATCTGTTCAGCGGCACACTGCGTGCCAATCTCGTCAGCGGGGCGCGCTACGTCGAAGACGATGTGATGCTGCGCGCGGCCGAACTGGCCGGTGTGCATGACTTCGCCCGGCTGCACCCGGATGGCTATGACCTGCAGGTGGGCGAGCGCGGGCTACAGCTGTCGGGTGGGCAGCGCCAGGCCGTGGCCATTGCACGCGCCCTGTTGCTCGATCCGCCGATTCTGGTGCTCGATGAGCCCACCAGCGCAATGGATAACGCGAGCGAGGATCGCCTCAAGCAGCTGCTCGCCCCTGCAATAGCCCGCAAAACGGTGCTGCTGGTGACGCACCGTGCGTCGATGCTGTCACTGGTGGATCGATTGATCATCGTGGATCAGGGCCAAATCGTCGCAGACGGTCCAAAGGACACGGTCATGGATGCGTTGAAGCGAGGGCAAATCAGTGTTTCGCGCTGACAAGGGAGGTCTACCCTCCATTCGTAATTTCTTCGGCAAGCAGGGCGAGGCCGAGACGCCGCTTCCGGAGCTCAACAAGGCGCTCATCGAGGATACGCCACGTCTTGCCAGGCTGACGATTTGGGCGCTGCTCGGATTCATCCTGTTCGCGCTGATCTGGATGGCGTTGGCCCAAGTGGACGAAGTGACGCGAGGGACGGGCAAGGCCGTCCCGTCTTCGCGGTTGCAGAAGATTCAGAACCTTGAAGGCGGCATCGTCTCGGAGCTCCTGGTGCGCGAAGGCGAGGTGGTCAATGCGGGGCAGCCGTTGCTGCGGCTGGACGACACCCGTTTTGCCTCCAATGTTGGCGAGACCGAGGCCGACCGGCTGTCGCTGCTGGCCAGCGTGGAGCGTTTGAAGGCCCAGACAGAGAATCGGCCAATCCAGATTCCTGCCGAAGTGCTCGAAAAGGCGCCAGGCATCGCAGCCAACGAGACAGCGCTCTACAACAGTCGTCGCCAGCAACTGGAGCAGGAAGTCTCCGGGCTGCAGCAACAGCTGACGCAGCGTCAGCAGGAGCTGCGTGAGTTTCAGTCCAAGCAGGGTCAACAGCAGAACAGCCTGAATTTGCTGCAACAGGAGATCCGCCTCTCTGAGCCCCTGATCGCGCAGGGCGCAATTTCGCAGGTGGAAGTGCTACGGCTCAAGCGCTCCGAGGTCGAGACACGCGGGCAGCTGCAGCAGGCGACGCTTGCTATCCCACGCGCCCAGGCGGCCATCCAGGAAGTGCAGCAGAAGATCGAGGAGACGCGTAGCCGTTACCGGAGCGAGGCGCTTGCCGAATTGAACAAGGCCAATACTGATCTCAATCGCGTCCAGGCGACGGGGCGCGCCCTGGAAGACCGCGTCAGCCGTACATTGGTGACGTCACCGGTTCGAGGCGTAATTCAGCAGTTGCTTGTGAATACGGTCGGCGGCGTCGTCCAGCCCGGCAGCGACATCGTGCAGATCGTGCCGCTCGATGACACCTTGCTGGTCGAGGTGCAGATCCGACCGCAGGATATTGGCTTTCTTCATCCGGGCCAGGAAGCGGTCGTGAAGTTCACTGCGTATGACTACACAATCTACGGTGGGCTGAAGGCGCAGCTGGAAAGCATCAGCGCCGATACGATCACGGATGAGAAGGGCAACAGTTTCTATATCGTCCGGCTGCGCACCGACAAGAATCATCTCGGGACCGATGAAAAACCACTATTGATCATTCCCGGAATGGTGGCTTCCGTCGACATCATCACCGGCCGCAAGAGCATCCTGAGCTACCTGCTCAAGCCGATACTGCGAGCTCGAGGCGAGGCGTTCCGGGAGCGATAGGCGCCAGGCGACTCAGGGTGTGCGCGGGCAACAGGGCAGAAGGGATATCTGAGCGCCTCGCCAGCGGTGGGCTAGAGCCCACCCTGTATGGCGAATGTTCAGTGTATTCCGGCGGACAGTTGTAAGGGTTCAGCACACCGGATAGCAGCGCTCCAGCAACCGGTTACTTCATGTCGTCGAAGCGGCGATCGGCCTTGAATACCAGCGGTTGAGCGAAGCCAGGAATAGTGACCTGCTCGTCCGTCACCGCCAGCCCACGATCATCGATCATGTTCTCGCCGAAGTTGTAGATGACATCCAAACGACCCTTCAATGCCTGAGCGTCATACGCGTGCGCTGTTGCGCGGGTTTGTTCGCGGCGTTCGCGCCAATCGTTCAGCTTCGCTTCGCCGTGGCGCTTGCCCAGCATCCGCTCAACCACGTGCGGTGCGATGACGTAGCTACTGGCGTTGTTGCCCCCAAAGCCCTTGGAGTTGATGAACGCTACATCCAGCGTCTCGGCGTCGTAGGCGCGGTCTTTATTGCTGATGCTGAGGTTCGCCTGGTGCACGTCATCTGCGACCTTATCGATGGTCTTGATGCCGGGAACGAGACCGTAGCGGAACGACCCCAATGCGGAGATCAATTGGTCACCACTCGCGGGTGCCAGGCTATGGCCCACGAATGCCTTCACGGCTGTTACCGGCCAGTCCTGTATATCGAAGGCAGCGGCGACGCGGCCCAGGAGTTCGGATTCGGTCACTCGGTTGGCAGGCGTGCTCGAGCCGTGCGCATGTACGAAGCTGCGATTACGTACTGCATCGACCCCAAGCAGGCGTGAGGCGCTGGCGACGGCGCTGGCCATGCTGAGGTAGTTGCCGGGGCCGGGGGCCGAGATGGATTTCTTGAAGCCGTCTGCGTTGACGAATACGTCGGTTACGGCGCCATGGATGTCGGCACCCAGCTGCAGCGCGAGCTCGTCATCCATAAGCACCACGAACTGCGCCGCCTCGGCGAGGGTAAATCCGCAGTTATCGCCAAACGGGCGGCTGGCGCGGCGGAAATCGACGGTGTCCTGACGTTCGATCTGGCGCAGGCCCTCTTCGGTCGCCAACGCGCTCATGGCGTTGTAGCCCTCGATGCATTCCAGGGTGATCGGCGCCTCGGCATTACCTATGATCGCGACGCGCGTGCGGCCAGCGGCAATGGCATCGATGCCCTTTTGCAGGTTGTACAGGAACGTCGCGCAGGCGCCAGTCACGCTGCCTGTTGTGCCAACGCTACCCAGCACATAGGCGTTGATGAAGTCCGCCGGCATCGTATTGAGGCCGAGTGGCAACTGCTTGGCACTGACCCGGTTGCCGCGAAGACGAGATTGCAGCAGGCCGCCAAATCCATAGTCATCGATCTGACTCATGATATTGCCGGCGAATACGGCGACTTCATCCGGCGCCACATGGTCCGTGATGGTCTGCCATTCGATGCCGACCGACCGCAGCGCATCGGTAACGCCAACAATGGTCAACTGCAGCGCGCGCGGGTGAAAGCGGGAGTTGTACAGCTCGGAAGGGTCGAAACCGCTCGGCAACTGACCCGCCGACTTCACGGGCAGCGGGCGATAGCTGTCGACCTTGAATTCACACGTGTCGTGCAGCGTTACCCGCGCATCGCCGTTCTCCAGCGTTTCAACGCTCCAATTCGCAGGCAGCGGCTCAGGGAGTTGCTTGTGCTGGGTAACGAACGTCAACGGCTGCTCGGGCGTCATGGCCAGATTCTTGTGCCAGTGCGCGGCGTCGACATCCAGATAAGTCTTTTCGATCCGGCGAACGAGTGTGGATTCGAGGATTCGCTTGCCCAGGCGGCTTTCGATCTCGGCCGGCGTGATCGGCTCGCCCTGGTAGCAGTAGCCCTCGTCCCGGCCCTCGACCAGTTTCATCATTACAGCGAGGCCAGCGAGGGTTTCCTGACGGGCGTGAGTGTCGAGCGTCTCGATCACGGTTCGGCGGAAACCGTGGTGGAACGAACTGCGGCCAGCCGCATTGTAGCCACCGAAACCAACGATAACGGGCAATCGAGACATGTCTTTCGAGAACTCCTCAAACAGTAGGGCGTGCACCAGCGGCAACGCCCGGCCCGACCCGCTGACATGGCAGCACGGCAAGGGGCAGGCCCGAACAGGGATACCCAACCTGACGAGGCAAGGCAGGGTCAGGTCACGGTTTTTTACAAGTATGACTGTATGGTCGAAATTAGTCAGGCCCAGTCGAGTGCATACCGTCGATCGAGAAGGGTGATGGCTGACTACGCCCGAGACGGGCAAGTGTCTTCATAAGGCTGCGAAATACCACGCAGGGTAGCTGCGTGAAGGCTTCAACCTTCGCTGCAACCTTGCCTGTTCGGGTTTGCGATCGGCGTTTTACAGGTGCCCCCTGCGTTCTTTTCTCGGGCCGTAAAAAAGCCCGGCCAACGGGCCGGGCTTTCTCATGCACGCGTGCCGATTACGGCATGCCGAG
>ERZ1023508.372-NODE-372-length-12354-cov-36.371331_pt1 | contig 12354 bp, 11 predicted proteins | sample MGYA00380548_ERZ1023508 | MGnify/ENA primary metagenome ERZ1023508 (study PRJEB33173, sample SAMEA4830311) | metagenome | study: EMG produced TPA metagenomics assembly of the PRJEB25223 data set...
TCCTGCAGTTGCAATTGTAGCTGTAGCGATTTTTTTCATTGTTAAATATCCTCCTGAAAATTAAACTAGTTTTTTTATAATTAATAATCATGTGATCAATGAGTTACAAAATAAATTTTTATTCGTTCTTGTTTAACGACAAGCCATACTCTAACAGAAAAATTGATGTTTGTGTGCAATGTTATTGATTTGTAATTTTTTGCTAATATTGTTACACAATCTCATTTAACCCAATATATTTATGTAATATGAATAGAAATGATACGCACAGCATTTTTAAAGTATTTGATTTTGAGCAACACAAATATTGTTACATGAATGTAAAATTACTGAAAATTCATTTTGATAATAATTAACAGAGCAATGTGAATAAACAGTATTTGAATTTTTGATATTTTACGTTGATTTGATGATATGATTGAGCAATATTTTGAGAAATCTATATAAATATAAAAGAAAATTGATATAATTAAAATCTAATTTGTTACTACTAATTTTTCGAGAGTTGTATAATAGACACTGAAAAATAGATGTTGTCTAGTTAAATTTAGTTTAGCAATCGGGGAGAAGTTTAATTTTAAATACACACTAGGACATCGTGAGGAAGACATATGAGAGAAAATTATTCGATACGTGTTTTTAATAATTTAGCCATTAATACAGAAAAGGCACTGAGTGTAAAGGTATTTTATTGTTTGAAAGGGAAATGTGAAGTCACTATCAATGTTCAGAAACATATATTAGAAAAAGATGATATAGCATTTGTTGTAATGAATGATACGTATTCACTGTTAAGTAATACAGAGACCATGTGTTGTATTATCGATATACCTATACATCGATATCTTAGTCAGAAGGATACTCAATTTTTAATAAGTGGTACAAAGATTGATGAAAGTAGTAGAGATAGAATAAAATATTGGATATTAAAAATATTAGAGCTCCATTGTTTATCTTATAATGATGTGTCCGAGATACAAAGGTTGATACAATTTTTACTTATTGAATTGAGTTATCTAAAGAAACCAAAACTTGATGTAAATAAAGATTTTTATTTATCTGAAGATATACATCAATATTTAGTGGATCATCATGACAGTAAAATCAACAAACATGAACTAGCTGAAGCTGTTAACCTATCAAATCAAGCACTTACATCTATGTTTAAACAAACGCCATTTCAAACATTTAATCAATATTTAAATCAACTTAGATTAAAATTTTGTCTTATAGATATTTTGACAACCCATAAACCTATCGAAGAAATAGCTATAGATCATGGTTTTCATCATTATTCTCGATTTATACAATTATTCAAAAATACATATGGTTACACACCTAAATTGATTAGAAGAGATTATATAGCGACGTCTATCTTCAAAAATACTGCTGAAGAAATTGATTTAGATAGACATTTTCTTATGAACATTCACGAATTACAAGATTTAGATTCAAAAATAATAAGTAAAAAATATATTAAGATGTCAGATAAAGGAAAAAAATATCGATCTTATGATATTTATATTGAAGATAACCGAAGTACTATTCTTGATCAGGAGCAGATAGTTCATATAAAGCGTAATTTAAGTTTAAGTCAAAAATCAATGCGTTATGTAATAGAACTTAACTACACTTCTATGATTGAAAACAAAGAGTTATGTCGTTATGAGATGTTGAAAATTTTACGTTTTTGTTCCGGTTTGAATTTAATTCCAACATTTAAAATCATTACCGATCGACATGATACTTTTACATCAAAGGAAAAAATGGCTCTGAAGTTAACATTTCAAATGTTATTCATCATGCTTAGGGAATTTAATCAACTTGAGATTGAATTTATAGTAGAGGACATGATGTTAAAACAAGTGGTGCAGTTAAAAAAGATGATTAGCTCTTATTTTGAATATTATAAATTAAATTATCGTATTAAAAATGAGAAAATTGGAAATGTTAATTATCAAAATTTAGAAAAACAAGTGACTCAAATTTTCATTCCTATTGATCAATTACATTTATATATTAAAGAGATATCATTTGAAAAAGTCATTTTGGAAACCAGCTATTTGACCGATTTAAAAAGTGAGATTGTAGAATATTCATGGATTCAACATATTCATACATTAATTAAAATGAGTGGAGAAGTGAGGGGAGTTTTAATACAACCGTCCTTTGATTACGCTGCCACATACACATATCATTCAAATTTAAAACCGTATCATATCTTGTCTTATGTAATAAGAATGTTTAACCAATTAAGGGGTACAATCGTCTATAAAGATGATGCAATCATTATGACTAAATATAAGTATGAATATCAGGCCATTGCTATCTTTTTAAAAAATAGGATTAAGGAAAATGTAAACCATCAACAATTAATTTTTTCAGATATTCAATCACTCAACCATGCAGAATATGAATATATAGAAATGATGCCACTTTTAATGAATGAGAATAATGAGCTAGATAGTCATATACCATACCCACATCAATATTGGTTAGCAAAGTTGAAGAGTAAAGAAAGCCAACAAGCAATAGTTGATCTTCCTAAAATGAGTATTGCTCATTTAACATTTCTTTGTTCGTAGTCGTGCAAGGTTGTTGACTAAGAAAGGATTATCATCAAATGCAACAACAGAAGATTAAACGATTCTTAGCCCATTTTGTATTAGATCACGTCACAATAGAATATTTGAAATATGGCCACCAGTTGACAATTGAACAGCTTAAATTATTAATATTTATATTACATTTCACTGAAAATCATAAAGAAGATTTAAGTTTAAATATGATCATCTTTTACAAAAATTATCAAAAAAACCAATTGTTAAAAAGTATTACACATCTATATGAATTTAATTGGATTTCAAAAAAACGACATCCATACGACCAACGTAGACTAGTTATTACATTAACTCAAAATCAATGTAGTAAAATAACTCAATTAATTGATGAATTAGAACACTTCTTAGAGGTGAAATCTACATTAATAAACGAAATTAATCATTCAACTTTATTATCGTATTATTTAAAGTGCCATAGTCAATTTAGGGTAATTGAACAATCTTGCACATCTCAACATTTAACATTAGAAGAATTATACCTTCTTGGGTTACTTATCGTTAGTGATAACAAGACTACATTTAAAAGCATAAAAGTACATGCTTTGAAGGGAATCATTGCAATGGGACCTATTATTAAGACCTTACAGTCAAAAGGTTATCTCATTAAAAGTCGGAGTAGAGATGATGAACGCTATATTGTATTAACACTTAGAAAAGAAAAAATTAATGTGATTCAGTCAGAAATCGAGGAATGTTACAATAAATTAGAACAGGGAATACAGCATGTGTAAAATAAAATTTGTATTAACTAAAAGGAGTTGAAAGAATGATTTTAGACAATGTGAATCCTGATGATTTATTTCCTACCGAGAAAAAAGGGCCCTCTGTATTAGGTATGATTGAGTATAACGTGCAGGGTCAGACTAAATTTGAAGGTGCCTTCATAGCTACAAATGAACGGTTAATTATGAATGTAGATATGAATGGACAATTTTATTATCGAAATATACGTTATGATGAAATTAATCAAATTCATTTTGATGGTTCAGATATTATATTTGAGTTCAATATTGGAACAGTTCCAATGCGTGAAATTAAGACAGAAGATGTACAAGCTTTTGTTGATTATATAAAACAACAAATTCAATAAAAACACTAGTTTATTATGTGATATTTACGATGAACTTAAAATTTTGAATGGTAAAAGATTTGATCCCTTTAAAGTTACTTATATAAAATAATTGACTGCTCTTTTGATGTATACGAATCAATCCCAATTAAACAGATATGTTATATTAAAATTTAAAAAAATACGATGACTTAATTAGTGATATATTATTAGGATTAATATTTTTAATTACATCAATTTCACTATTATAAATGTTTTGGTTAAGAAATAAATGTATAAATGCATTTTGTAGTTATAAAAATATTGAATTCTTATACTTATTTGTTTAAAATGTACCTTGTAACATGGGCGGAGAAATTTTCGGTTAGATAAAATACATGTGAACCTTGCTACAACAAGATGTGCATCAGAGGAGTGGTTTTATAATGGGAAAAATTAAAGACATCAATGATTTGGTTAATGCGACATTTCAAGTAAAAAAATTTTTTAGAGATACTAAAAAGCAATATAATTTAAATTATGAAGAAATTTATATTCTTAATCACATTTTGAAAAGTGAATCTAACGAAATATCTTCAAAAGAAATTGCTACATGTTCAGAGTTTAAACCGTATTATTTAACTAAAGCATTACAAAAATTAAAAGATTTAAATTTACTATCTAAAAAGAGAAGCGTGCATGATGAAAGAACAGTAATTGTATTTGTATCAGATGAACAACGAGAAAAAATAAAAAAATTGATTTTAGAATTAGAAAACTATATCAAATAATACTAAGACACTGGCGTTTCATGTGTGTTTTTAAGATGAAGATTTCTAAAAAAGACTAGGTATCCCACTTTAAAGTGAGTACCTAGTCTTTTTATTTGAAAAAATTAATATTTTCTTAAGAAGTTAATTTGTCGATGATAAATCGTTTGATTGATATATGATTGAACACGAGTCAAAATTTCTTCTATTATTTGAGTTCTTTTAGTCAAAATACGAACGGCCAATCCATGAGTAGGTAATTGTGTGATACCTATTCTACAGTCGTATTGTTTTTGAAAATCAGCAACCGCCGTGTAAATATCTTCTATGAAACTTTGGTTTACATCTGGATGAATAAAATAAGCTGATCCTAAGTGTGTATAATTTTCCATATACCCAATGCCGTCAAGTCTGCTTTTATCAGGACTTAACATCATGTTATCGAAAACAACTAATTGATTGTCAATGTAAATTTCATTAATAAGATGCATATAATTATACGTGAAATCTTGGCCATTAGATGAATAGCCTGGAGTCAATATATCAGTGTAAAACATAGCACTATCTTCTTTAAGATTAAACGTATTATGTTGGAAAAATTTAGCGTTTTCATAGGCAATAATAGGATCTGCTACAAATTCCATATACGATTGATTTGATAAATTAAACGTTTGATACTGTTCTACATGGTCATTAGGCGTTTTATATATTTTAGTTGCACCTTGAGAAGTAAGCGTCACTTGTGCGTTATCTTCTAAGTTGACGTTGACACGGTATCTATCTCCATCTAGATAACCTCCACCAACATTGACAATATAGAATGTTGGTACAGGAGATTGTTCTAAATATATAGGTCGTAGTACTTTGAGCGCCTTTTCAAAAAATATATTTCGTGCTTTTGAGCTTTGACCATTATTGAAAACTGTTAAATCTAGTTGACCGGTCCAACGTTGCTCAGCCATTAAGTTAACCCTTTCAGTAAGACGTCGTGCTCAATCCACTCAATAACTTTTTCTAAACCTTCATCAGTTTTTAAATTTGTAAAAGCGAATGGGCGATTTCCACGAAATACTTCAGTGTCTTTAGCCATTTGAACTAATGAAGCACCTACATATGGTGCAAGGTCAGTTTTATTAATAATGAAGAAATCAGATTTAATCATACCTTGTCCACCTTTACGTGGAATCTTTTCGCCTTGTGCAACATCAATGATATAAATTGAAAAGTCGACGAGTTCTGGACTAAAAGTAGCTGCTAAGTTATCGCCACCTGATTCAATAAAAATAAGTTCAATATCATCATTACGTTCTAATAATTCATCTATAGCTGCGAAGTTCATTGAAGCGTCTTCACGAATAGCTGTATGAGGACAACCTCCAGTTTCCACACCGATAATTCTATCTTCTGGTAAAACACCAGTATTAACTAGTATTTTTTCATCTTCTTTAGTATAGATATCATTAGTAATAACGCCAATACTCATTTCTTTCGCAAGGCGTTTAACCACTTTTTCTATCAATTGGGTTTTACCTGCACCAACAGGACCCCCGATACCAATTTTAATTGGGTTTGACATCTCATATGCCTCCTATGAAATAAAGATTCGAACATGAACATTTTCATGTTCCATTTGATTAAGTTCCAAGCCGGGAGCAGTCATACCAAAATCGATTTCGTCCAATTCTAGTATGTGATTTCGTGTCTTCTCAATATGGGCTATCATTTCAGTTACGACTTGCTGTCCAGCTGTTTGTCCTAAAGGAATCGCTCTTACTGCATTTTGGGTAAGGCTAGAGATATTTTGATATAAATAATAATCAATGATGGATTCCACATCTACACCTAAAAAATGTCCTAGCATAGTAAAGCACACAGCAGGATGAAGCTTAATTTTATGGTTTTTCATTTGATTATAATACCATTGAATCCATTCACTATCATAAAGATCTAAAGCTAATTTTACCATGCGTGTACCCATTTGCTTAGCGCCAATACGCGTTTCTTTAGGTAGGTTTTGTACGAAGAGTTTTTGGTTAATATCTAAAATTTTATCTTTGTCATTGTTAATTAATGCGTGGTAGACAATTCTCATAGCTAACCCATCTGAATAAGTTAATTGTTCGTTTATAAACAAATGTAACCATTTAATAAATGTCTCAGTATCATGTACAGTTTCTCGTTGAATATATGTTTCAAGTCCAAAAGAATGACTAAATGCACCTGTAGGAAACTGAGAATCACAGAACTGAAAAAGTCTTAAATGTTGGTGATCAATCATGCGAATGTCCTATATGTCGAAATGCTTGATTGACCTTTCTGTCTTCATGTGAGTAGGGGATGCCCAACTCTTTTAATAAATCTTCAACAAGATAGTCATATTGAATAAGCATTTCAGTTTCTGTAAATTGGGCAGGTAGATGGCGATTACCTAGTTGATGAGCAATGTCTCCCATTTCCTTTAAATTTCTAGGTTTAATAACTAATAAGTCTTCGCTATTAACATCGACAATAATCATGTTTGTATCGTCTTGATATAAAATATCACCATATTGTAGGTCAATAGGTTGTTTAAGACGTATCCCTATTTCATTACCGTGATCTGTTTTAACACGTTGTATACGTTTAACCAAATCTGAGTTTTCAAGATAAACTTTTTCGACATGTTTTTGCTTTTCATCTTGAGATAAATTAGCAATATTTCCTTGAATTTCTTCTATAATCATGACTTATGTCCTCCTAGAATAAGAAGTATCTTTGTGTTAAAGGTAATTCTGTTGCTGCTTCACTTGTGATTTTATTACCATCAACGAATACCTCATATGTTTGTGGATCTACATCTATTTTAGGTGTAGCATTATTATTTTTCATATCTGCCTTAGTTAAATTTCTAATATTTCTAACTGGTCGAACCATTCGTTTTAGATTGAGTTGACGATAAATACCGTTTTCATATGCAGTGTTAGAAACAAAAGTCATAGCAGTATGTGTAATGTTACCACCAAATTGACCATACATTTTGCGATATTTCAAAGGCTCTGATGTTGGTATGGAGCCATTAGCATCACCATTTACTGCAGAGTTAATCATGCCACCTTTAACAACAAGATCGGGTTTGGCACCGAAGAATTCTGGTTCCCACATTACTAAATCGGCAAGTTTACCCGCTTCCACAGATCCAACATAGTCAGAAATACCATGTGTAATGGCAGGATTGATTGTATATTTTGCAATGTAACGTTTAATACGATTATTATCGTGATATTCAAAGTCACCATCTAGTGGTCCGCGTTGTTCTTTCATACGGTGTGCAACTTGCCAAGTACGTGTTACAACTTCACCGACACGTCCCATTGCTTGTGAATCTGAACTTACCATACTAAATACGCCCATATCTTGTAATACATCTTCTGCTGCTATAGTTTCCTTACGTATACGAGAATCTGCAAATGCAATGTCTTCTGGTATTGAAGCATTAAGATGGTGAGTAATCATAACCATGTCTAAATGTTCATCTACAGTGTTGTGAGTGTAAGGTAATGTTGGGTTTGTAGAAGAAGGTAAGATGTTTGAATATGCAGCTGATTTGATTAAGTCAGGTGCATGACCACCACCAGCTCCTTCAGTATGATACATATGCAATACACGATCTTTAACAGCAGCCATTGTATCTTCCATAAATCCAGCTTCATTTAATGTGTCTGCATGTAAAGCGACTTGAATATCAAACTCATCTGCAACGTCTAATGCATGACTTAATGCTGAAGGTGTAGCTCCCCAATCTTCATGTACTTTAAGACCTATAGCGCCTGCATGAATTTGTTCAATAAGTGCAGTATGATTGACAGCTTGACCTTTACCAGTAAAACCTACATTAATAGGCATCTCTTCTGCTGCTTCTAACATGCGATGAATATGCCAAGGTCCTGGTGTTACAGTAGTCGCTTTAGCACCTTCAGAAGCACCAGTTCCTCCACCGATATGCGTTGTAATACCACTCTCAAGTGCAACTTCAGCTTGTTCAGGATTGATGAAGTGCACGTGTGTATCGATACCGCCGGCAGTAACAATTTTACCTTCAGCAGCAATAATATCAGTTGTTGCACCAATGATGATGTCAACGTTATCCATTATATCTGGGTTTCCAGCTTTACCGATCTTAAAAATATAACCATTTTTAATTCCGATATCTGCTTTAACAATCTTGTCATAATCAATAATTAATGCGTTAGTTAAAACTAAATCGGCTACATTTTTATCATCTCTTGTCACATTAGGATTTTGAGCCATACCATCACGAATTGATTTTCCGCCACCGAAAGTAGCTTCATCTCCATAATTTGCATAGTCTTTCTCAACTTGTGCAAACAAGTTCGTATCTCCTAATCTCACAGAGTCTCCTACAGTTGGTCCATAAAGACTTGTGTATTGAGATTGTGTCATTTTAAAACTCATGCTTATTTACCACCTTTTTTATTCGCATTGTCTTCGCCTGCATCGTTTTTAACGGCGGCGTTTTGATTTGAATCATTTGGACGGAATACGCGTTCTTCGTCAATATCGCCATCGACTAAACCACGGAATCCATAAATTTTACGTCGTCCAGAATATTCGACAAGTTGTACTTTTTTTTCATCTCCAGGTTCAAATCTCACTGCAGCTCCTGCAGGAATATCCAAATGTTTACCATATGCTTTCTCACGATCAAATTCTAATGCCTTATTTGCTTCGAAAAAGTGGAAATGTGAACCTACTTGTATAGGTCTATCGCCTGTATTTTTTACTTCAATCACCGTTTCGGGATGATGTTTATTGACTTCTATTTCAGTATTTTTAACAATAATTTCACCAGGAATCATTGATATAGCCTCCTTAAACGATTGGGTGATGGACTGTTATTAACTTAGTACCATCTGGAAAAGTTGCTTCAATTTCAAGTTCTGTAATCATGTTAGCTACGCCATCCATGACATCTTCCTCGTTTAAAATTGTTTTTCCATAGCTCATAAGTTCAGCTACCGTTTTACCATCACGCGCGCCTTCTAATAATTCATCACTGATTAAAGCAAGTGCTTCAGGATGATTAAGTTTAAGTCCTCTTGCTTTTCTACGACGTGCAACCTCAGCAGCTACAACTATCATCAATTTGTCTTGTTCACGTTGTGTAAAGTGCAAAACTATCCCTTCTTTCATATTAATTTGTCTTGCGAATTTTATATTAAAACTATTTAATGAAGTATACAAGTATAATACTTTGATAATTTTATCTAATTAACAATATTTTTTAAAATTAAGTGTATAACGTTGAATAAATATGAAAAATATCCAGCGTACATAAACATTATTTAAGTAAAATGTAATTGATATGGTGATTATTTAGTGGTAATTTGAAAATTGTCTTTATTAAATAATTAATGTCGTGAATAAATGGAGGCTATAAAATTGAAATTGATAAAAGTAATTTTAAGTAGTATCTCTCAAGTGGTTTTAATTAATAATCCATATACTGGGTTATTCATTTTAATTGGACTGTTTGCAGTGAATTGGAAAGTAGGAATCAGTGCCATGATTGCAAGTGTAATGACTTGGATATTGGCACCATATATGAATTACACAAAAGAAGAAATCGAAAGTGGATTAGCCGGGTTTAACCCTGTATTAACCGCAATTGCACTTACTTTATTTTTGGATAGCAATTGGAGCGGTATATTAATCACATTCGTAGCCACTATTTTAACGCTACCGATTGGAGCAGCGATTAGAGAAGTATTGAAACCACATAAAATAGCATTTCTAACTAGTCCGTATGTTATTATGACGTGGATTACATTATTAATACCTAATCAACTTAAAACGTTACATACTCAGATTGATATTATTCCGGAGCATATAGAAAAGGTATCTTTAAATAATGACCACACCCGTGTTCATTTTTTTCAATCAGTTTTAGATGGATTTGGACAAATATTTTTAATGCCCAGCATAATAGGTGGTTTATTAATTCTAATAGGGATTTTTATAGGTTCTAAAAAAGCTGGAATTGTTTCTATAATTGCAAACATTATTGGGTTCCTAATAATTATATTACTGGGTGGAGACTATAGTAGTATAAATGAAGGCATATTTGGCTATAATGTAGTTTTATCTGCGATTGCGCTAGGTGTCACTTTTGAGACAGCAATTCATAGTTATCTCGCAATGATTTTAGGAATAGTACTCACTGCATTCATACATTTAGGTTTGAGCACATTGCACGCACCACTAGGTTTACCAACTTTAACATGGCCATTTATTTTTGCTACATGGATTATGTTGTTTGCAGGAATTAAAAATCAAACTGTATAAATAATGCATAAATAAAGTGAAAATATTAAAATTTGAAAATTGAGTTAACCTTAATTGATACATTGTGATTATTTTTAAATTTATAGTCGCAACTGTTTTAGATCAGATTTTTAATTCAATGAGTTTTATGTCCGAAATTTTAGCATTATTTTATAAAGTTTAAACGTATTTGAAAATCAAAATTCTACTAAAAAGCATCTGTCTACATTATGAATGTGGCGATGCTTTTTATATTTAAAATTTATAAAAGAAATAAAATTGACTATTTAGATACATTCATAGATTAAGTTATGTATATATTAATTGTTAACTTTTCAATATCAGAGGGAAATGCGTATGAAGTTCCATTAGTAAATTTTGAAAAAATAAAGTCGAGTGTTAAACTATGAATAATTAAATTTAAAATAAAATGAGTCATAGGGGGCGTAAATGTGATGGAGTCTTTTTTAATTCACACTGACATTCAAAAGAAGTGGATTCGTAAATTTAAAAAGATTGAAAGTGAATTCAAAGCACGTGCAGCTGAAAATGATATTCAATCTAGATTTCCATATGAAAATATTGAGTGGCTGATAAAGGAAGGATATACTAAACTAACTTTGCCTGTAGAGTATGGGGGTGAAGGTGCTACTATTGAAGATATGGTAATTTTACAAAGTTATTTGGGTACTATTGATGGAGCAACTGCTTTATCTATAGGGTGGCATTTGAGTGTAATTGGTCAATTGTACGAGCAACATATGTGGACACCATCAATGTTAGATTCCTTTGCTAAAGAAGTTGTTCACGGTGCACTGATCAATAGAGCAGTCAGTGAAGCGGAAACTGGTAGTCCTACTAGAGGTGGTCGCCCATCTACACATGCTGTTAAAGCTGAAAATGGTTATGTTATAAACGGTGTTAAAACCTTTACATCTATGAGTAAGGCGTTGACACATTATATTGTTGGCGCGTATGTTGAAGAAACTAAATCGATGGGATTCTTTTTAATTCCTCAGTCAACTAAAGGTGTAAGTATTGCTGACAACTGGGATATGGTTGGTATGAGAGCGACTGAGAGCCATGATTTAATTCTTGATGATGTTTATGTTCCTAATGAAAATTTTGTAGAATCAAAACGTGAATCAAGACCTAATGGTTGGCTTCTTCATATACCGAGCTGTTATCTAGGTATTGCACAAGCAGCTCGTGACTATGCAGTAGATTTTGCAAAAAATTATCGTCCTAACAGTATTACAGGTACGATTGATAGTTTACCTACAGTGCAACAAAATTTAGGGAAAATGGAAAGTTTATTACTTTCTGCAAGACATTTTCTATGGAGTACAGCTAGAGGGTATCAATCATATACAGAGGATGCACAAATATGGAATGAAACCTCAGCAAGTAAAGTGGTGGTAATGAACCAAAGTATAGAAATCGTTGATTTAGCTATGAGAATAGTTGGAGCTAAGAGTCTAGAAATGAGCAGACCTCTTCAACGGTACTATAGAGATATACGTGCTGGATTACATAATCCACCAATGGAAGATATGGCTTACACTAATATTGCTAAAAGTATTACAAACAAACT
>ERZ1023508.375-NODE-375-length-12297-cov-647.832054_pt1 | contig 12297 bp, 15 predicted proteins | sample MGYA00380548_ERZ1023508 | MGnify/ENA primary metagenome ERZ1023508 (study PRJEB33173, sample SAMEA4830311) | metagenome | study: EMG produced TPA metagenomics assembly of the PRJEB25223 data set...
CGTTTAAACGTTTTTTACAGTATGTAAATGATGATGCTGAATATATTAATTTAAAGGGATATAAAAGAGATGAGCAATTAAAAGAAGAGATTAGAGATGCTATTATTAATCTCTCAAATAAATAAAAATAAAGGATTTTGAAAAAGTGAATATTAAAGAGCAACTAGAAATCAGTAAGATTATTTTACAAACCATTAGTATAGGTATTCCATTATTGGTTGTTATACTTAGCCAATTTAAAGGAAGAGAAATGGTGATGAATCAAAATAAAGAAAAATGGACACGTGTATTTAATAATATCTTTCGATTTATACTCGCTGCTTTATTGATAGATTTATTTATATTATTAGGGCTTAGCGATTTGTTTATAAACACTAAAACAGAAGATTTAATTAAATACAAAAGTGAAATATATCAATTGATTTTATTATTAACAATTTTTTCTATGGTGTATGCTTTTTTCTTAATACCTCTTTGGACAAAAAACAAGAGGTATTATGAGGTAGAATTAGAATATACAAAAGGAGAAAAAGTAGTATATGTAGTATTGAACCGAATTAAATCAAAAGATGAAGATGCGTTAATATATAAAGATAACGAAAAAGAATATGAAGAAGATGTGGATTTAATTAAACAAAGAGAAGGACGAGTCACATTTATTCCAAAAGTCAAATCAATATTTAACATCAATCGAGCAACTATAGAAGAAACTAAGGTATTCCCTATATGGTTTCGATGGTTGTTGTTTTTAATTATAGTAATAGTTTCTATGTTTGGGGTATGGGGCTGTTTTGAAATGGTAGTGGATATTTGGACTGTTAATTTAGGAGAAACAGTAGTACTGTTTAGGGTAGTTATGTCTATGTTTCCGATAACTATTTTAGTTTATTTTGTAGTCATAATAATATTTTTATATCAATCTTGGTTTGGAAAAAATAGATTATTATATGAAAAAAAGTTGAAGTTAAATTAGCAACCGAGTAACATTTGAAAAATTTTTAGTAGCGAGTTTTAAATGGAATTGTAGTTACCTCTTTTATTGCTAGAAAGGTGTAGCATGTCTGATTATGAAATGCTTATGATGGTTTTGACGAGCATTGGTTTAGTATTAATTAGCAATAACCAAAAAAATAACCTTCCAACTTTGACAGGTTCGAAAAGGTTATTTTTGTCTTTTTAAGAGCCTCATTAGGGCAACATGTTAGCGCATGTTGTCCTTTTATATATATTTATTATACTAGCATGATATTATACGAATACCAAATATGATATATGTGTATACATTATACATATATAACTTCCCCTGAATTATTCATACCTTCGTCAAAAGGCATGGTTCTAGCCAAAAATCGATTAGATTTCCGTTCTTTTGAAAGAATGGTGTTTATTTTTTTCTTGGATACAGTTTTTTCAGAATTCAGTTCTGAAAATTACCCTTTTTGGGCAGACTTCTCCCTTGGAATTAACCCTGATTTTAAAAACGTGTCAAATGAGCAGGTTATTCTATCTGTAATCTTTGAATTCGGCCAAGCACCTTCCAAAAGAAGTCTTGATAGACAAAACTTGAAGATAATTTAAAGTGTAGGGATCTCCCTGACTTTACTAACTTACTTGCCACTTTAATAAGTCGTGTTCGAATAGTTTCAATTTGCATCTTCTTTTGTTCAGGTGGTAAAGCAAGGGTTCGCAGCCAATTCGTTAAGTTATAAGCTAGAAGACTCAACCTCATTCTTACCTCGTTCACTTGAAAAAAATGACTATTCATTTGATCGAATTTGAAACCATTCTTGGCCTCCTTGATATAGTTCTCCATCGTCCCTCTTTTTTGATACGCACGGACGATATCTTTTGGAGAAAAGGCAACTTCTAAATTAGTCACAAAAAATGTTATGTGATATATTAATGGATGAAGTTTCTAATTTGAGGAGGAGGTAGAAAAATGGTTAATGTAGCGCTATTGGTTCGACTTGAAGCAAAACCTGGAAAAGAAGAGGAAGTTGAAAGCTTCCTACGTGAGGCCCTACCTGTGGTTCAGGAGGAGTCAGAAACGATCGCATGGTTTGCGATCCGACTTGGACCTACGACATTCGGCATCTTTGACGCATTCCCGGACGACACAGGTCGTCAAGCACACCTTTCTGGTCAAGTGGCTGGGGCATTGACGGAGAAATCTCCTGAACTTTTCGCAGAGCCACCAGTGATTGAAAATATTGACGTCCTTGCTTCCAAGCTTCCTAAATAAAGTCATATTATCGCTGCCATCGTATCTGTCCAGAGACAGTGGATGGCAGTTTTTTGATTATTAGTTTTGGCGTGAGCTATATAAGGTTATTTTTGTCTTTTTAAGAGCCTCATTAGGGCAACATGTTAGCGCATGTTGTCCTTTTATATATATTTATTATACTAGCATGATATTATACGAATACCAAATATGATATATGTGTATACATTATACATATATAACTTCCACATATATAACTTCCATATGTATAATGTATACACAGAAAGAAAAGTAGAAATTGTATTATTTCAATCTAAGTAAATACACCCATTTAAGATTTGAATGACATAATTTAACTTATCGGAAGTGCATATGCTTATATATTTACAGATGGTATAATAATGGAGTCGCCTATCTCTCAGGCGTCAATTTGACGTAGAGAGGAGGTGCATACGCGATGTCTGAAATCTTTGTGAACATCATGACCACAGCAGCAAGTGGTTGTCTCGTTGCGCTATTTGCGCATTGGCTACGCAAGCGTAATGACGAATAGGCGACTAGTCACACCAAAAAATCCCCTTACTACGGCCATAGTAAGGGGATTTGGTGCATACATGCCTGATAATCTTTGTTGATTGCATTATAACACTATAATTGGTAGGAATGCAAAGTAGTTTTATCTGTTTAGGTTATGTGGATGCAATATATTTAAAAATAGGAGTGATTATGATTAATAAAGTTAATTTACATCACAGGATGAAAATCTTTTAAAACAAATTAATGGAGTAAATCAACAATAGAATCAGATAATGAAATTTCTGTTATTTTATTGATTGTAATAGCTTCAGTACATTTTTATCAACTTTAGCTTTGTATTGTGCTTTTTTCGTTCTATTCAGTAGGATTGTGGATATGTTTACTAGTAACATAATTAGATATTAAACGCTATATTATTGTGTCATTTCAATTAATGATGCTTAGTTATAATAAATTCTGAAATAAAGTTTCTACTTTTTTAGGACTGTCTTTGGGAGCAAGTTTTTTTACTACATTACCATCTTTAGCAATAATAAATTTTGTGAAATTCCATTTGATTTTCTTTCCATATTTTAGCTATTTGGTCATCAGTACCTGGTTTTTGTTTAGCAAATTGATTACAAGGAAATCCAAGTATAATTAGCCCTTGCTATTTATATTTTTGGTAATATTCTTCTAATTCTTCAAATTGACCACTTAAGCCACATTTTGTGGCAGTATTAACTAATATAATACTTAATACCTACTACCATCTTTGTTAACAACTCGTATATCATAAATATTACTAGTTATTTTATAGCACTCCTTTTATAACATTGCTAATTTTAATTGATCTATAACGCCACTTGATGATCCAGGAAAAGCAAAGATCATTTTATTTAAATCTTGAGCCGTTAATTTTTGGTTTACAATGAAAGTTAATAAATTAACTAAATCTGGTGCATCATCAGCATATATAGCAGCTCCCACTAATTGTTTATCATTATTTAATACAATTGTCATTTCAGCTTCAGTTTCATTTTTGTATTCAAACACCATTTGTTTACCAAAAGGAATATCTATCACTTTATAGTCCTCACTAGTATTAGCTTCATCTACAGAAACTCCAATATTAGACAATCTTGGTAGTGTATATAAAACTGAAGGTATTGCAGGATAGGTAATAGGATTTTTATCCATACCCAAAATATGCGCAGCAATATAGTTAGATTCAAATGTTGCAGTAGGTGTTAATTTGGGAATTACTTTATCTAACACATCACCACTAGCATAAATATTAGGGGTATTTGTACGTAAATATTCATCTACCTGTATACCTCGAGTAGTGAAATTAACGCCAGCTTCTTCAAGTCCAATACCATTGACATTTGGTCTACGTCCAGTAGCATCTAACACATAGTTAGTAGTAATCTCTAATCCTGATTCTGTTGATACAGTATAATTGTCACCTTGCTCTTTAATTACAGTAGTATTTTCATTCATATGGAATTGAACTCCTTCTGTTGCCAATTTATCCATTAATTTAGCAATATGTGCTGAATAAAAACCTTTGAGCGGTTCATCGTCAACATGAATCATATGAGTTTCTACACCAGATTTAATTGTTATGCTAGCAAATTCAATACTAATAATACCTACACCTATAAATGTGATACTATTTGGCATTTGCTCTAAGGATAAGAAGTCTCTACTATCGTGTGTATATTCAGACCCTTCAATATCTAACTTATTGCTGTGTTGACCTGTTGCAATAACTATGTTTTCACCGTAATATTGTTCACCATCTACTACGAGGTGATGCTCATCTACTAATTTTCCTGCTCCTTCAATAATATCAATACCTTGTTGTTCAAATAAACCTTTCAAAGTATTTGCCATAGGGTCAATGATTTTATGTTTATAAGACATAAGGTTTTCCCAATTCACTGATAATGCTTCAGTATTAATTATGTTGGGATAGTGTGAAGCTTGCTCTAGTACTTCATAAGGGTTTTCCAATAAAATTTTGGCATTGCACCCATAGTTTGTACAAGTACCTGCTATACGATCTTTTTCGACAATAGCAACCGATTTCCCCGCTTTGTTTAAAGTCAGCGCACTATGCCAAGCTGCGTGTCCACTACCTAAAAATACAACATCATATTGTTTCATTTGAATCATCCTTTGTAATAATTTTCAACGTTTCTTCTAAATTATCCATAATACTTTTGGCTTTCATATATTCATCTACATCAAATTGTGAAGAAATGCATTTAGCAATAGTTTCATGTACTGCTTCTTGCTCATTTAGACCTTTTATCGTTAAAGTTATGATAAGGTTACGTTTATCGCTTTCATCTCTATTTCTTTGAACCCAGCCAGCTTGCTCAAGTCTTTTTAGTAATGGGCTTAGAGTATTACTTGCTAGATTCAACTTTTTACCAATGGATAATAAAGTTTGAGGGTTCTCTTCCCATAATGTTAATAGCACTAGATATTGAGAAAAAGTTAAACCGAATTGACTTAATTGCTTTTCATAAAATTTGCTGAATAATTTGTTAACATTATAAGCAGAAAAGCATAGTTGGTGTGCCAATTTCATTTCATCATCAATCAATTTAATCACTCCTATTCTCATTAAAGAATAATCAATCGCAAACGATTAATCAATTGAACAAACTTATAATGAACCACATACGTTTGTTTAATTGATTACTAACTTTTAAAATTTTTCATCAATTGTGCAACTTGATTTCGATTTTAAAAATAGTGCGTAAAACTTATGGTTTCAGGGTATTATTTAAAAGAGTAATGAACAAGTCATTAAAAATATACGTACATTGTCAGTCAGGTGTTAGAAGTTCAATCGCCGTGGGTATCTTAGAAAACAAAGGATTTGAAAATGTCGTAAATATTAGAGAAGGCTATCAAGATTTTCCAGAATCATTAAAATAATTTAAGAGTGTACAGAAAATAACCATTTTCTGTACACTCTCTTTTTATGTCTAAATAAGAAAGTATTACATAGAATTATTTGTCATTTTTGAAGTTATATGGCACAAATTTTGTACATTAAATGGCAAAACACCCCTTATTTAGTTAATAAGAGGTGTTTATTATTATCTCAATTTAAAATTTTCTATAGCTAATTTAATCTCGTCTCTAACACGTTGAAATTCTGACCATTCTTTACCTGCTGGATCCTCAAAACCCCAATGCTCTTTTTTAACGTTTGGTGGTAAAATAGGACAATTATCGTCTGCATCACTACATAACGTTACGACCAAATCTGATTGTTTTAAAATATGATTATCAATCAAGTCTGACGTATGGTTTGATATATCAATATCTACTTCTTTCATAGCTTCTATTGCTTTAGGATTAACACCATGTGTTTCAATACCGGCAGAATAGACATTCCAATCTTCACCCAATATTTCCCTTCCCCAACCTTCAGCCATTTGGCTACGACAAGAGTTTCCTGTGCATATAAAATAAATTGTTTTCTTATCCATAATTAAAGCCTCTTTTCTTAAAATATGATTAGTGTAAGGTATAAACCTAAGAGTGTTACAAATAGGACTGGAATAGTAATGATAATTCCAGTTTTAAAGTATGTTCCCCATGAAATCTTCACACCTTTTTGTGTTAAGACATGTAGCCACAATAATGTTGCTAAAGAACCAATTGGCGTAATTTTAGGTCCTAAATCAGAACCTATGACATTCGCATAAACCATACCTTCTTTTAATATTCCTGTAGCACTGGATTGACCAATCGCTATTGCATCTATTAAAACAGTTGGCATGTTGTTCATAATTGAAGATAAGAAAGCAGCTATAAAGCCCATACCCATGATACTGCTGAATAACCCATAACTTGAAATATTTGTTAGGATATCCCCAAGAATAGTTGTAATACCTACATTTTTTAGTCCAAACACAACAAGGTACATACCAATAGAGAATACAACAATATTCCATGGTGCGCCTTTAATTACTTGTTTTGTATGAACTGCTTTAGATTTACGAGCTAATATTACAAAGATAAGAGCAATGATACCAGCAATGATTGATACAGGTATTTGTATAAACTCACTAACAAGATATCCCACAAGTAGTATTGCTAATACAATCCATGAAAGCTTAAATAATTTAGGATCTTTGATTACATTTTTAGGGTCTGAAAGATTTTCTGTATTGAACGTTTTAGGTATAGATTTTCTGAAATATAACCATAAAACGAGAATACTAGCAATCAGAGAGAATATGTTGGGAATAATCATGCGACTAAAATATTCAATAAATCCAATATCGAAGTAATCTGCAGAAACGATATTAACTAAGTTACTTACAATTAAAGGTAGTGATGTAGTATCAGCAATAAAACCACTAGCAATAATAAAAGGAAAAATCACTTTTTTATTAAAACCCAGATTTCTTACCATTGCTAATACAATAGGCGTTAAGATTAAAGCTGCACCATCATTTGCGAAAAATGCTGCTACAATTGCCCCAAGTAACATGATAAAAACAAACATTTTTAATCCATTACCGTTTGAAGCCTTGACCATATGTATCGCAGACCATTCAAAAAATCCAATTTCATCTAATATTAATGAAATAAGAATAACAGCTACAAATGTTAAGGTAGCATTCCAAACAATACCTGTTACTTCTAATACATCGGAAAAACTTACGACTCCCGTAATGATAGCAACGACAGCTCCAATTAAAGCTGTAATACCAATATCTAAACCTTTCGGTTGCCATATTACAAAGATTAAAGTTAAAAGAAAAATCACAATTGCTAAAATTGTCATTAACACTCACCTGACTTCATATTTTTACAAGCACAGCGTTGGTCAGATGTATTAATGATATCTAAGTTTTGATTAATATAATCTAAAAATTCATGATTAAGTTGATACATATGTTTATTACCATTTTTTCGTGTAGTAACTAACTCGTTATCTACTAACGACTTCATATGATGGCTTAACGTAGGTTGTGAAAATTGAAAATGCTCTAGCAAGTCACAAGCACATAACTCCCCACAAGATAGTAAATCCAGTATTTCCAACCTACTTGGATCTGATAAAACTTTTAATATTGTTGATAGTTCTTTATAAGACATGAATGTACCTCCTAGACAGTTAATAGATTAACATCTATATAGATTTGTGTCTATTCTCTTTTATCTACTGTTTTTAATTCTATATATAGTTTGGCGTGTAATACCTACTTCTTTAGCTATAGTACTTATAGATTTACCTTGTTCAAGTAATTCAACAACTCGGTAATAAACCAAACGTTTTTGTGGATCTTTAGCATTGGAAGAATACAGAGCAGGTCTTCCTTTATATATACCTTTTTCTTTTGCGACTTGAATACCTTGAGCTTGTCTACGTTTACTTTCATTTCTTTCTTGTTCTGAAATCATTGCTAAAATTTGGATAATTAAGTCTTTCATGAATTTATCTAGAAGTGGATTTCCAATCACTTCATTCATCATAGGTAAACTTGTAATCATTAACTGAACGTCTTTTTCTTTTAAGTAATTCACAGTTTCAATAATTTCATCATAATCACGTCCCAAACGATCAATAGATTCCACAACGAATCGATCTCCCATTCTCACAAAATTAAGAGCTTCTTGAAAGACGGGTCTGTTTTCTATAGATTTACCTGATTGTTTTTCTGTAAAAATTTTCTCAGCACCAAAAGATTGCAAATTTTCAATTTGCCTATCTAAATTTTGATCAATGGTCGAAACTCTTGCATATCCAACTATCATTTTTAACACCCTTTCTCATACAAACAGAAACAGCATTTTACAAGGGGTTTTTATTGTTCGTTTAGGGTAGACTCTAATCATATAATAATTTAGAAACACTATATTAAAAGGTTAGTTTATTTGAAAGTAACTTTTAAAAGGCATACTATTAAATTAACTAAAACAAGGAGGTTTTATCAATGAAAGCAGCAGTTTGGTATGGTCAAAAGGATGTACGAGTTGAAGATCGAAAATCTAAAGAGTTACAAGATAATGAGGTTAAAGTTAAAGTGTCTTGGGCTGGCATTTGTGGTACAGATTTACATGAATACTTAGAAGGCCCTATATTTATTTCAACAGACAAACCTGACCCGTTCCTTGGCCAAAAAGCGCCCGTTACATTAGGCCACGAATTTGCAGGTGTAGTAGATGATATTGGTTCTAAGGTTACAAAATTTAATAAAGGCGATCGTGTTGTCATTAATCCTACAGTTTCAAATCGTGAAAAAGAAGAAAATATTGATCTTTATGATGGTTATTCATTTATAGGCTTAGGTTCTGATGGTGGATTTGCAGAATTTACAAACGCCCCAGAAGAGAATGTTTATAAATTACCAGATAATGTTTCTGATAAAGAAGGCGCCCTTGTAGAACCGACGGCTGTTGCAGTTCAAGCAATTAAAGAAGGAGAAGTTCTATTTGGCGATACTGTTGCTATTTTTGGTGCAGGGCCAATCGGTTTATTAACAACTATAGCAGCCAAAGCAGCTGGTGCTAGCAAAATATTTGTTTTCGATTTATCGGAAGAACGACTTAATAAAGCTAAATCAGTAGGTGCTACTCATACGATAAATTCTGGTGAATCAAACCCAAGTGATATTATTAGTAAATACACTGATAATGGCGTTGATGTAGCATTTGAGGTAGCTGGTGTAGCGCCAACACTTAAATCTGCAATAGATGTTACTAAAGCAAGAGGTATTGTTGTTATAGTTTCTATATTCGGCCATCCTATTGAATGGAATCCAATGCAATTAACGAATACAGGTGTAAAACTTACTTCGACGATTGCTTATACACCTACTACATTTCAACAAACAATAGACTTAATTAACGAAGGTAATTTAAAAGTAAAAGACGTCGTTACTGATGAAATTGAGTTAAATGATATTGTAGAGTCAGGATTTGAACAACTTGTAAACGATAAATCACAAGCAAAAATTCTCGTTAAATTATAATATAGGTTATAAAAACTAATGAAAGGAGAATCTTCAAATTAGAGATTCTCCTTTCATTAGTTTTCTTCCTGTGATTATTTGTTTTTACTACTTCATTTTTATTATTCTATATACAGTAGAACGACTCACTCCTGTTTGTTTAGCAATTTCTTCTCCAGTAAGTTTTTGTTCATCGTATAAGAATTTAATCTCTCTCTTCTTATGGTCGGGCAATGAAGGGCGTCCACCTTTTCGTCCTCTTGCTCTCGCAGCTTCTAGTCCTTTTTTCGTACGTTCACTTAGTAGGTTAGCTTCAAGTTCCGCAAAAGCACTCATCATGGTAAAGAACATCTTGCCCATCGCATCTTTCGTTGATACGTTCATATCTATAATATGTAAGTCAATGCTGTTTTCATCTAACCATTGTGATAACTCAATTAATTGTTTCGTTGTACGTCCAAGACGATCTAGTTTATAAATCACTAGAATATCTCCCTCACGTAAATAATCTAAGCATTTATCAAGTTCTGTTCTATTCGTTTTACGGCCACTCGCTTTCTCGCTAAAGATACGTTCACAACCATATTCCTCAAGTGTATCAATCTGTCCATCAAGACTTTGATCTTGTGTTGATACACGTGCATAACCAATTTTAGCCATTTGAATACCACCTCTTTTAATCGTTTTATGGGTACTTATTAACGAAATCTAATTCTCGATGCAAATAAACGCGTCTCTCATCGTCTAAAAACTCATGATTTTTGATATTTATGATACATTGATTATAGCACAAGTTTATAGACTTAAATATCCAAGAAAAACCTCCTAATTTATAGTTAAGAGGTTTTGTGTCAAAAACGAACGATTTTTCTAACTAGAATTTTAATTATAGACATAAATTTACACTCTTTGTAATTCTAGGCTAGTTATTTTTTATGAAAAACTTTAATGTACTTTTATATATTTCGTTTTAGTTATTTTATGCTTAAAAAGCATTTTGTTAAAGAAAGGCCTTACTATTAACTATCTTATTTTTCATTCATTTTATTACTTTAAATAAACTGTAATTCATAAATGTTCTTATCTTCGTAGTTATTGAATTCATCTATATGCCCTTTTAAAAATATTTCTTGTTTTTTTCTACTCACATTATGATAATAGGATAACTTAATATTCATATTGGATTCGTAACCGTTATTTTTTATAGTATCTTCTAATTCATCAAATACTGTCTTATTTATAGGTAACATATAACCTTCTTTACTAGGTAACATATTAACATACTTTTTTTGAATAACTTTATCTTCACCTAATAAAACTTCAATGGTGATTTTTTTTGCTGCACCGCCTCCTAAATTATATAATTTCAAATAATCTTCATTTTCTTCTACATTGGAAGTGGTGTTTTTTAAATTTAATTTTTGGTCTTTATCTCTAATTAATAAAATCTGATTAAATCCTAATGCAGGAATAAAACTTATTTTCATTTGGTAAAGTTGAACTGATACTGATACAAAATAAAATAACGCCATAATAAATGTTCCAAGCGATCCTATCGCTGATATAATATTAATCATATTTAGCTCCTTTTCTTTTTTAGGAAATAGTAGTAGGAAATTAAAGATAACATAAAACAATTTATATTCAACAATCTATGAATATAAATTTCATAGTAACTATATAAAAACGAGCATTGGATACTAATTTTTTAGTATTGGATAAGAACTTCCCTTAGCACTTATAATTAGTCCAGCTCTCAACGTAGTTACTGGCACACCATATGCTCCTAAAATGTCTTTACACTCTAAGCGACTTCTTAAACATAGTGGTAATTCATTCGTATTTGGAATTAGGTCACTCATAAATATGATATGTTTAACTTTATTAAAACCTTGATGCTTTAGCAAAATTATCTGCTAATATTTCATCTATATCTTTAAAAATTGCTTGTGTTAACTTAGCTGAAGGTATGATCGAATGAACAAGATGTATAGCGATATCTACGTTTTTCATTACTTCTGTTATCTCATTTAAATCAAATAAATCTGAAGATTTCCATGTAACATTTTGTTCATTAGACTTATTTTCTATATATGCTGAAGCACCTGTTAATAGAATTTTTTCGTAAATTTAGCCTCCAATTTTAAAATGAGCAGGCACATACTTGCCTCAGCTCATCTTTTTCATAATAAGCTAAATTGCTCATTACAATTAAATTAATTTGATATAAGTGTGGCAAGAGTTCTACGTCTCTTAATAAATAATACACAATTTTATTGATAAATGAACTTAAATTTAAAATTAAATTGATGAGTATCAGAAGTACGATTCACATAAAAAGGTACGACAAGTTTATGAGCTTGTCGCACCTTTTTAATGACAATTAGTTACTAACAAACGACTCCAAAAGCCTTTTTAAGTTGTGTTTATTCACCCTTTTTTCTTCCTGATGTTGATTAATATTTACAGCGTCTGTAATATATGATGCTTCTTACACATCCACGTTTTATCTATCATTAGTAGGTGTATCAAAGGAATAATTAAGCAGCCTCTCTTCCTCTAATTGAT
>ERZ1023508.378-NODE-378-length-12143-cov-348.431006_pt1 | contig 12143 bp, 9 predicted proteins | sample MGYA00380548_ERZ1023508 | MGnify/ENA primary metagenome ERZ1023508 (study PRJEB33173, sample SAMEA4830311) | metagenome | study: EMG produced TPA metagenomics assembly of the PRJEB25223 data set...
ATAAAGTGGGACTTTACAGGCAATCAAAGACCCAATAGGGTCTTTTTTTTATGCGCAAAGAGCTTAACTTCTTCGGAAGTAATTGTCAGTTTCGATGGAATACATGAGCAAAGCTCATGCATAAGTCCCACTAATACAATGAGACATAATTTAATAATAGATTTACGAGTCTATCTTAATAAACTTAGAAGTTAGAATTCAAAAGTGGGACTTTAGAAGCTGACGAACTAAACGAGCGACGAAACGAGCTTACGAGTGGTAAGTGAGTAAAGAGAGCGTGCAAGTGAGAAAAGATGCGAGCGCTTGTCTCACGGCAATAAAGGTCTTTAGCGCCAAAGGTAGCAGACTTGCGTTCCGCAAGAGTAGGAAAAGTGGAATACATGAGCAAAGCTCATGCATAAGTCCCACTAATACAGCGAAACATAATTTGATAAGAGATTTACAAGTCTGGCTTAATAAAATTATGAGTTAAAATTAATAAAGTGGAAGTTAATAAAAAAAGCCAAGACATAGTAAATTTATGTCTTGGCTATAATAAATATATTCATTGTTTAAGAAGGTATAGAAAGAAATCATTCTTAGACAATGATTTTCTTTTAGCATGTATAACTAGATGAGTAAGGAATAAAGCATTTTATTTTCATTAATATAAATATTAGAATTATCAAACTCGTCTACATTCGCTTTTAAGTTATCTATATCTTTGTGATTATTTAATTGGATACCTATAATTACTGTTCCTGTATTTTGAGAAGACTTTTTAAGATACTCAAATTTGGTTATATCATCTTTAGGTCCAAGGACTTCATTAACAAATTCTCTTAACGCGCCAGGACGTTGTGGGAAATTTAAAATAAAATAATGTTTCATTTCTTCAAATAATAATGAACGTTCTTCAATCTCTTTCATTCGATTGATATCATTATTACCACCGCTGACTACACATACCACTGTTTTGCCTTTGATTTCTGATTGATATTGATCAAGTGCTGCGACGCTTAATGCACCAGCAGGTTCTGCGATAATGGCTTGTTTTGAGTACATATCTAAAATCGTTGAACAAACAGCACCTTCATGAACTTGAACATAGTCATCAACTACATTTTTACAAATATCATATGTGATTTGACCTACACGCGCTACAGATGCGCCATCGACAAATTTATCTATATCAGGTAATGTGACAATTTGTTTTTCTAAAACTACTGAAGCATACATACTACTTGCACCAGCAGGTTCTACACCAATAATTGAAGTTTCAGGAGCGTGTTCTTTAAAGTAAGTACCTACACCTGAAATTAAACCACCACCACCGATTGCAGCAAATAAATAATCAAATTGAATATCATCTTCTTTTGATTGCTCAAGTATTTCTTTTGCTAGTGTTCCTTGTCCAGCAATTGTAAAAATATTATTAAAAGGATCAATAAAATTCATTTTATTTTCTTCTGTGTATACTAGAGCTTCTTTTAAGCAATCATCAAATGTATCTCCAGTTAAAACTACTTCAGTATTACTACCACCAAAGAACTTCACTTGATTGATTTTTTGTAATGGCGTAGTTACTGGCATAAAAATCACTGCATTTAAATCTAACTTACTAGCAGTATATGCTACACCCTGAGCGTGATTACCAGCACTAGCACATGTAATGCCGTTTTGGCGATCAATTTCATTCAGCGCGATAATTGCGTTGTATGCACCTCTAAGTTTAAATGATCTCACCCATTGTAAATCTTCACGCTTAAGATAAACATTACAATCATATTTATGAGATAAATAATGATCTTTTTGTAATGGTGTCTCTTTTACGATATCTTTTAATTGTAAATAAGCTTCATCGATATCTTTAGAAGACACAGTAGTTTTTACAGTCATATGATTTCACACCTTTACTTATTAATTTAGTAATTATTTAATACGTTTTTGCTGTCTCATAGTCTTTGATTGCATCTTCGTATTGCAAAGTCAATGCAATGTCATCAAGTCCATTAACGAGTTTATTCTTCCAAGTTTCATCTATTTCAAAATCAAAAGATCTATCTAATGTAGAAACTGTTTGATTTGGTAAATCTACAGTAATTTCACCTGCTTGTGCAAGATGTTTTCTTACATTTTCATCTAAAACTATTGGTAACATAGCGTTTTTAGTACAATTCATATAAAAGATATCACTATAGCTACCAGCGATAATAATATCAAAACCATAATCTTTAAGCGCCCAAGCCGCGTGTTCACGGCTTGAACCACAACCAAAGTTTTCACCTGTAATTAAAATTGAAGCTCCTTCATATTCGGGCTTATTTGGATTAAAGTCTGGATTATCTGATCCATCATCTAGGTAGCGCCACTCATCAAATGCAAAAGGGCCGAAACCAGATTTTGAAATACGTTTTAAATGTACTTTAGGTATAATTTGGTCGGTATCGATATTATCATGGAATAATGGCACTACTTTACCTGTATAAGTAGTAATAGGTTTGATTTCCATATTAAACAACCACCTTTCTTACATCTACAAATTTCCCGTTAATTGCTGCAGCAGCTGCCATAGCAGGGGAAACTAGGTGTGTTCGTGCACCTTTACCTTGGCGACCTTCAAAGTTTCGGTTACTAGTTGATGCACAATGTACGCCGTCAGGTACTTGGTCAGGGTTCATACCTAGACACATTGAACAACCAGGTTCACGCCAATCAAATCCTGCTTCTTTGAAAATTTTATCAAGACCTAATTTTTCTGCTTCAATTTTTACAGTACGTGATCCTGGAACGACAATTGCTGTAATATTTGGATGCACTTTATTTCCTTTTACGATATGACTAGCTTCAACCAAGTCAGAAAGACGAGCATTTGTACATGAACCTAAGAATACATAACCTAGATTAATATCTTCAGCTTTTTGACCAGGTTCAAGACCCATATAATTATAAGCGCGCTCATCATTAACATCTTTTATTTCTGGGAAAGGTGTATGGAAACCAACTCCCATTTCTGGGCTTGTCCCCCATGTTACTTGAGGTTCTAAATCAGATACATCCATTTCAATGACTCTATCAAATTCAGCGTCTTCATCTGTATAAAGTTCACGCCATGAATCAACATCATATTCAAAGTTAGTAGAATATGGGCGACCTTTAACATAATCAAATGTAGTTTCGTCAGGGGCCATCATACCGTATTTTGCACCAGCTTCAATAGCCATGTTACAAATAGTCATTCGTGCTTCCATCGATAAGTTTTGAATTGTATCACCAGAAAATTCCAATGCGTATCCCGTACCAAAATCAACACCATATTGGTTAATTAGATATAGAATGATATCTTTTGCGTAAACACCAGTAGGCAATTGACCAGTGACTTCAATTTTTAGATTCTTAGGTTTGGTTTGCCAGAGCGATTGAGTAGCAAAAACATGTTCCACTTCACTTGTACCAATTCCGAAAGCAATTGCACCAAACGCACCATGTGTTGCAGTATGTGAATCTCCACATACTATAGTTTTTCCTGGTTGTGTTAAACCTGTTTCAGGTCCAACCATGTGGACAATACCTTGTTCGTCTGACCCCATATCAAAAATATGAACACCAAAATCCTTGGCATTATTTTGCAAAGTCGTAATTTGTTTATTTGCAATTTCATCTTTAATATTAAAAATATCTACAGTCGGCACATTATGGTCAAGTGTCGCATAAGTTAAGTCCGGTCTACGTAGTGGTCTATTATTAATTCTTAATCCCTCAAAAGCTTGAGGAGATGTGACTTCATGTATAAGATGCAAATCTATATATAATAACTGTGGGTCACCCTCTTTACCAGTTAAGACATGTTTGTTCCAAACTTTGTCAAATAGTGTTTTACCCATATGACATCTCCTCCTTTTTTAAAGATTTTCTTTGACGTAATTAAAAATATCAGATGTATTATAATCACCGTTGAGGTCTCGTGTTGTTTTACCTTCTTTTATTAATTGATAAATAATTGCTTCTAATTTATCAGCTGCTTTATTTTGGTTTAAACTTTCTCTAAGGCACATCACAACAGATAGTAGCATACCAAATGGATTTGCAATATTTTGATTAGCAATATCTGGTGCAGAGCCATGTATAGGTTCATAAAGTCTAGGTCCATGTTCACTGAAACTTGCAGAAGGTGATAGACCTAGAGAACCTGGAATAACAGACGCCTCATCACTTAAAATATCACCGAATAGATTTTCAGTAACAATGACATCGAATTGTGATGGATTAGTGATTAAGTGCATAGCACAAGCATCAACAAGTAAATGGTTCACTTCCACTTCAGGATACTCAACTGCAACGTCGTTGATCACTTGACGCCACAATTTACTTGATGATAATACATTTTCTTTATCTACTGAAGTTAATTTTTTATGGCGCTTTTGAGCTAATTCAAAAGCAACTCTCGCAATTCTTTCAATTTCACTTCTAGTATAGGTTAATGAGTCTAATGCGTCGTTATCGTTTAATTGTTTTGGTTCACCGAAGTAGATACCACCAGTTAACTCTCTTACTAAAATGAAATCTGTACCTGCAACACGTTCTTCTTTAATAGGGGATAAATGACTAGTGCCATTTGTAACTGTAGTAGGGCGGATATTTGCAAACAGACCTAAAGCTTTACGTATACCTAATAGACCTTGTTCTGGTCTATTATTAGGATCTGTCCAATTAGGTCCCCCCACAGCACCTAATAGAATTGCGTCTGCATTCTTACAAGCATTTAATGTTGATTCTGGAAGAGGTTCACCGTGGTTATCAATAGCAATTCCACCAAAATCATGTGTTTCTAAATCATAATCAAAATTAAAAGATTTACTTAGTTGTTGTAATACTTCTAATGAACCATTCAATATTTCCGGTCCAATTCCATCTCCTGGAAGGGCTACAATCTTATGGCTCATGAGTGAATACCTTCTTTCTCATGAGTATTTGCAACATATTTAGCATGTGCTTCAACATATGATTTACAAGAAGCTAATAAGATATCATGGTCAATACCAACACCAGTAACAATTTGATCATCTATCTTAATTTGTACATGTACTTCTGCTTGAGCGTCTGTACCTTCAGTTACGGAATCTATGCGATACTCGATAAGTTCTGTCTTACGATCAAAAATACGATCAACAGCGTTGTATACGGAAACAATTGATCCTGTACCAATACTTGAATCTTGATAGGTATTACCATCTTTATCTTTAATGACAACAACAGCGCTTTGTAGTCCATTGGATACAAATTGTAACTGTAGAGTTTCTACTTTATAAATAGCATTTTGTTCATGTTCTGTGCCTTGAACCAGTGCATGAATATCACGATCTGTGACTGATTTTTTCTTATCTGCAATTGTTTTAAATTGTTTAAATAAAGTTTTTTGATCTTCTGGCTCTACATCGTAACCTAAAGCTGTTAGTTTTTCTGCAAAGGCATGTTTGCCTGATAGTTTACCAAGAGGTAGTTCAGTTGTTTTTACACCAACTAGTTGTGGCGTCATAATTTCATATGTTTCTGGGTTTTTCAGGACGCCATCTTGATGAATACCAGATTCATGACTGAATGCATTTTGTCCAACAATGGCCTTATTTCTAGGGACTCGAATACCCGCAAATCTTGCAATTAAATCTGAAGTTTGTTTGGTTTCTTCTAGGTTGATTTTTGTCTGATTATTGTAATGATCTTGTCGAACGTAAAGGCCGAGAGCAACTTCCTCGAGAGCTGTATTACCTGCACGTTCCCCAATACCATTTAATGTACCTTCGATGCGTTTCGCACCATTTTCAATTGCTGCCATACTATTGGCTACAGCAAGTCCAAGGTCATCATGACAATGCGCACTATAAATTACTTCATGATCCGTTGTTATTGATTCTTGCAGTGTTTTGAAAATTTGGCCATATTCTTTAGGATAACTGAATCCTACAGTATCAGGTATATTGATAACACTGGCTCCGGCATCTACAGCTGTTTGAACACATTCGATTAAGAAAGAAGGTTCTGTTCTTGTAGCATCTTCAGGTGAAAATTGAACGACATCAAAGTATTGTTTCGCATAAGATACGTGTTCTTTGATTGAAGCTAATACTTCTTCTTTAGACATCATTAATTTTGAATCTCGGTGAATAGGACTAGTTGCTATAAAAACGTGAATTCTCGGTTTTGCAGCTTCTTTTGTAGCTTCATATACAGCATCTATATCTTTCTTTACACAACGTGCTAATCCACAAACTGCAGTTGTAGTTAGTGCTTTAGATATTGCTTCAACAGATTTGAAACTACCAGTACTTGATGCAGGAAAACCAGCTTCTATGATATCGACGCCCCATTTTTCTAATTGTTTTGCTATCTTCAGTCTTTCATCGAATGAAAAGTTTACTCCAGGTGTTTGTTCACCGTCTCTAAGTGTTGTATCAAAAATTTGAATATGGCTACTCATTTTCAACATCTCCTATAACTAAATTTTAGACACAATTATTAAGTCGTAAGTATTAAAGAATCTCAAAGAGGGGACAAACTATTATTTGATTATACCTAATGAGATTCTTCTTACTACGAGTTAACAAATTCAGTGTCTATTTATTTTTCAATACTTTTAGATTTAATGAATGGCATCATTTCACGAAGATCTTTACCAACTGCTTCGATTTGATGTCCATGTTGTTCTTCACGTAGTTTATGGAATTCTTCAAAGTTATTTTCGTTATCTTTAATAAAGCGATCGCTGAAGTTTCCTTTTTGAATATCTTCAAGTACAGCTTTCATATTGTCTTTTACATCTGGCGTAATAACACGTGGACCAGAAACATAGTCGCCAAACTCTGCTGTATTTGAAATTGAATAACGCATGTTTTCCATTCCACCTTCATACATTAAATCAACGATAAGTTTCATTTCATGTAACACTTCGAAGTAAGCAATTTCAGGTTGATAACCCGCTTCTACTAATGTTTCAAAACCAGATTGAATTAATTTAGTAGTACCACCACATAAAACTGCTTGTTCACCAAATAAATCAGTTTCAGTTTCTTCTTTAAATGAAGTTTCTAATACACCAGCACGTGTTGCGCCGATACCTTTTGCATAACTTAATGCTAAATCAGAAGCCTCGCCACTAGCATCTTGTTCAACGGCGAATAGGGCAGGGACTGCGCTACCTTCAGCGAATGTACGACGTACTAAATGTCCTGGTCCTTTAGGTGCAACTAAGAATACATCAACATCTTCTGGTGGTTGGATAACATTAAAATGAATATTAAATCCATGAGCGAATACTAATGCATTATTAGGTTCTAAATTAGGTGCGATTTCTTCTTTATATACTTGTCCTTGGATTTCATCTGGTAAAAGTACCATGATAACATCAGCTTGTTTTGCTGCTTCATTTACAGGATATACTTCGAAGCCGTCATCTTTTGCTTTATCAAAAGAACGTCCATGTCTAATACCGATAATTACGTCATAACCGTTGTCTTTTAAATTTTGAGCGTGGGCGTGTCCTTGAGATCCATAGCCTAAGACTGCTACTTTTTTACCTTGTAAAGCGTCTTTCGTTACTGATTGGTCATAATAAACTGTTGTCATAATAAAATCCTCCATGTTTTTTTAATTTAGTTATTGTTGTTTTAAAACTATACTAAAGCTGCTGAACCGGTTCTTGAAACTTGTTCAATTTGATATGATGATAGATCATCTAATAAATTATCCATCGTATATTGTGGACCTGAAGCTTGAATATAGGTATACTCATCCTCATTTTTCAATATAGAGACTAGCGCATCATAAGGTTTGATTACTTTTTGTAAGTCTTGTTGATTTATTGGTTTTTTTAATTTCACCAATACCAATTCTCTATTGTAAGTATTGGTTTCAGTAATATCTTCTACGTCTATGATGTTAATTTGCTTTTCTAGTTGTTGTAATAAATTACGTAATACGTCTGTATCTGGTACTTCTGCTACAAATGTTATATCAGATATGCCATCTTCTAATGTAGGTGTTGCAGAGAGAGTAACAATATTAAATTGTCTACGAACGAAAATACTTGTTAATCTATTTAATGTACCAGCCTTATCTCTTACCTTAGTTCTAAATGTCCTTCTCATAATAGTCCCTCCATCTCATGGTTGGCTTTACCACTTGGTACCATAGGAGTTACTGGTTCGATTGGTGAAATACGAACGTCGATTAGTGCTGGTCCATCATGTTGGAAAGCCGCATCAATTTGTTGTTCTAATTGTGCTGGGTCATCAACGATATATCCTTTGACATTATATGCTTCAGCGATTTTTAAAAAGTCTGGTTGACCATTAAACACTGAATGTGAGAAACGCTTGTTGAAAAACTTATCTTGCCATTGTTTAACCATACCTAGCGTACCGTTATTAACAATTACAATTTTTATATCAAGATTGTATTCTTCTAAAATAGCCATTTCTTGGTTTGTCATTTGGAAACCACCATCGCCTACAAAGCAAACAACTGTTTTATCAGGTTCTGCAAGTTTTGCTCCAATAGCAGCAGGGATACCAAATCCCATTGTTCCTAAACCACCACTTGTTACAAGTTGTCCGTGGTCTTTGAATGGGTAGTACTGAGCAACCCACATTTGATGTTGTCCCACATCAGTTGTTACAATCGCATCTCCATTTGTGATTTCGCCTATATACTCAATTGTGCGTTGTGGTTTGGAGAAAACACCTTGCTCATCTTCTTGATAGGCAAAGGGTTGATTCACTTTGTTCTCTTTACAACTTTCTAACCATGCTTCGTGTTTAATTGAGTAGCTGTCAAAATTTAATAGTGCCTCTAATGTAGCTTTACAATCTGCTACAATGCCCAAATCTACTTTGATTATTTTATTAATTTCTGATGGATCGATATCTATATGAACAATTTTGGCGTTTGGAGCAAATTCATCTGGATTACTAGCTAAACGATCATCAAAACGACTACCAAAGTTGATGAGTAAATCACATTCAGTTAATGCCATATTACTTGCATATGATCCATGCATACCTCCCATACCTAGGAAATAGGGGTTCTCATATGGTATTGCACCAAGCCCTAGTAATGTACTAACTACTGGTAATTGATGTCTATTTATGAATTCAGTAAATACATCATTTGCTTTTGCATGGTTGATACCTGCACCAGAAAGAACAACGGGTTTTTTAGAACTTTTTAAATAGTCACGAAGCTTTTGTATATCTTCCTTGGCTGGTTGGTTTGCTACTGTATAACCTGGTAATTCTATTTTGTTGGTGATTTGAGCGTTAGTTGATAAAATCCCCATGTCTTTAGGAAAATCAATAACCACGGGGCCTTTTCGACCACTATTAGCGATATAAAATGCTTCATGGATTATTTTAGGAATATCATTAACATTTTTTACTTGGTAGTTATGTTTTGTTATTGGTGTTGTCATAGAAAGTAAATCTGCTTCTTGGAAGGCATCTTTACCTATGCCTGGTGTTGCTACTTGTCCAGTGATTACTACCAAAGGTAATGAATCACTATAAGCATCAGCGATACCAGTGATGGCATTGGTTGCTCCTGGACCACTTGTTACAACAACTACACCAGTATTGCCTGATACACGTGCGTAACCTTCTGCTGCATGAGTAGCACCTTGTTCATGTCTTGCAAGAATATGCTTGATTTTATCTTCATAAAAAGTGTCATATAGTGGAAGCACCGCGCCACCAGGATAACCAAATATAAAATCTACTTTTTCATTTACAAGAGATTCAACGAGCAATTCTGAACCAGATTTCATTTCATCTATTGTTTCTTGCTCTAATTCAACTTCAGGTTCAACAGTTTCAGCGGCCTCTAAATAATTTAAATTTTCTGACATTTCTTGTTCAAGCGTTTCAGTTTGTCTAGACATAGTGCTCACTCCTTAAATTAGATTTTCTGGTACTTGCATGATGCCACCTGTATTAGCGCTTGTTACTAAAGCAGTGTAACGTGCAAGATAACCTGTTTTTACTTTTGCTTTAAATGGTTTTAAATCTTGTTTTCTAGCTTCTAATGTTTCAGTTGATACTTCAACGTCTAAGGTTCTATTTGTTAAATCAATTGTAATTTCATCACCATCATTGATAAGTGCAATAGGGCCACCTGAAGCTGCTTCTGGAGATACATGACCTACTGCGATACCGCGTGTTGCACCTGAGAAACGACCATCTGTGATTAAAGCTACATCTTTACCTAATCCTCTACCTACAATTGAGGAAGTAGGAGCTAACATTTCTGGCATTCCAGGACCGCCTTTAGGACCTTCGTATCTAATAACGACTACATGACCTTCACGAACAATATGATTATCAATTGCTTCAACTGCTTCATCGTGTGAATTAAAACAAATCGCTTTACCTTTAAATACTTTGATAGATGGGTCAACGCCACCAACTTTTATAACTGCACCTTTTGGCGCTATGTTACCGTATAAAATGGATAAGCCACCTTGTTTATCATAAGGGTTATCAAGATGCCTAATGACATCACTGTTTAAGATTGCCTTGTCTTCATTATTTTCTCGTAATGTTTTACCTGTAGCTGTTATTCTGTCTGGATGAAGTGTACCTTCTTTTTTGAACAATTCATTGATGATTGCCGGAACGCCACCAGCTTCGTGTACATCATGCATTGAATATGAAGAGCTAGGTGCAATTTTTGAAAGATAAGGTGTCTTCTTGGCAATTTCATTGATTCGTGTTAAATCATAGTCAATACCCGCTTCATTAGCGATAGCAAGTGTGTGTAATACAGTATTTGTTGAACCACCCATCGCCATGTCTAATGCGAATGCGTCATCAATTGCTTCTCGTGTTACGATATCTTTTGGTTTTAAATCGTTTTTAATGTTATCTACTAATTTAAATGCTGCTTCTCTAATCATTTCTCTACGTTGGTCACTTACTGCTAATGCTGTACCATTGTATGGTAGGGAAAGGCCTAATACTTCCATTAAACAGTTCATTGAATTGGCTGTGAACATTCCAGAACATGAACCACAAGTAGGGCATGCATTTTGTTCCATATCTAAGAATTCTTCTTTTGAAATTGAACCATCTTTAAAAGCACCCACCGCTTCAAACATAGATGATAAGGTTAAGGCTTTACCTTCAGAAGATAATCCTGCTTTCATCGGTCCACCTGAGCAAAAGATTGCTGGGACGTTCGTTCTTACTGCTGCTAATAACATACCAGGTGTTATTTTATCGCAGTTTGGAATGTAAAATACGCCATCAAACCAGTGTGCATTAATTACAGTTTCTGCAGCGTCTGCGATGATTTCTCTAGAGGGTAGGGAATATCTCATTCCAATATGGCCCATTGCGATACCATCATCTACGCCGATTGTGTCAAATTCAAAGGGAATTGCGCCTGCTTCACGAATTGCTTCTTTGGCAATATCTGCTAATTCTCTTAGATGTACATGTCCTGGGACAATATCGATATACGAATTACAAATTGCCACGAAGGGCTTGTTCATATCTGTTGGTTTTTCTAATGCACCAGTAGCATGCAAAAGACTTCTTGCTGGAGCTTGCTGATCTCCTTTTTTGATCATATCGCTTCTCATATCTAATTCCCCCATAAAATTGAAAATAAAAAAGCGTCCCAATAAATAATTGGGACGCTTTTAAGTCCCATTCAACTAGAATAAGGACTTAAACGTTTAGTAGTTTCTTTACTAAAGTTCCAGTCCTATGAGCATAATAAAATGACTAAAATATTTGAAGTTGTCGGTTGATATTGCATTGTATGTTTGGTCATTTTATTATACTCCTCTCGATAGAATGGTTTATTTGTTTGATTTGTTTGAAATATCTAAAAATTTGATAAATTAAATTTACTACATCATATTGGCGATGTCAACAACTTTTTGCAATTTTCTATCAATTCAAACTATTCTAATTTAGTAAGAACTTGTTTCACTTTGAAGTAATATTGGAAAAAATTTGTTAAACTATAATAGTTAATTTTATGTAGATAAAAAGTTATTAGAATATAGACGCAAGATTTTTGTTTGAGCTTTGTAAACTTTATTGTAAAACAGTGACGGCTAATGAAAAAGCGACACTAATCCAAATAAAATTGGAAGTGTATAGAGGAAC
>ERZ1023508.379-NODE-379-length-12126-cov-7.944744_pt1 | contig 12126 bp, 8 predicted proteins | sample MGYA00380548_ERZ1023508 | MGnify/ENA primary metagenome ERZ1023508 (study PRJEB33173, sample SAMEA4830311) | metagenome | study: EMG produced TPA metagenomics assembly of the PRJEB25223 data set...
CTCGGCATGCCGTAATCGGCACGCGTGCATGAGAAAGCCCGGCCCGTTGGCCGGGTTTTTTATGGGCAGCACATTGACGGTCAACCGTACTGCGTTCGAAAGAGGGTGTGCATTACCGAACAACGCCCGGCTCAAGCTCCCTCAAGCCTTACATCAATGTGCATCGAAAAGGGGGCGTCAGGGCTGCGTGGTGTTACGGGTAGGTGGCATCGACCTAGCTACAGGAGCAAACGGCAGAGTGCCGTACGACGTTTTGTAATGCGCAGCAACTAATCGGCCCGGTGTTACGACAATGGTCGTATGGCCCGTACCGTCGGGCAGGGGATACAACTGTAGACAGAAAAACAACTATGAAGAGGCCCAAGCCATGAGCGCTGCTTCCGTGTACCCGGTCCGCCCCGAGATATCCGCCCTGACACTGACGGACGAAGCCACCTACAAGGCAATGTATCAGCAGTCGATCATCAACCCTGACGGCTTCTGGCGTGAGCAGGCTAAGCGCCTGGACTGGATCAAGCCCTTCACCAAGGTCAAGCAGACCTCGTTCGACGACCACCATGTCGACATCAAGTGGTTCGCGGACGGCACGCTCAACGTGTCTTACAACTGCCTCGATCGTCATCTGGAAGAGCGCGGCGATCAGCTCGCCATCATCTGGGAAGGCGATGATCCTTCCGAGCACAAGGAAATCACTTATCGCGAGTTGCACGAGCAGGTGTGCAAATTCGCCAACGCCCTTCGCGGCCAGGATGTACACCGTGGCGATGTCGTCACGATCTACATGCCAATGATTCCCGAAGCGGTCGTCGCCATGCTGGCGTGCGCACGCATTGGCGCGATCCATTCGGTCGTGTTCGGTGGTTTCTCCCCCGAGGCGCTTGCAGGCCGCATCATCGATTGCCAGTCGAAAGTCGTCATTACGGCAGACGAGGGGCTGCGCGGTGGCAAGAAAACCCCGCTCAAGGCGAACGTTGACGACGCGCTGACCAACCCGGAAACGCGCAGCATCCAGAAGGTGATCGTTTGCAAGCGTACCGGCGCGGACATCAAGTGGAACCAGCACCGCGACATCTGGTTCGAGGACCTGATGAAGGTCGCCGGCAGCGTGTGCGCACCGAAGGAAATGGGTGCCGAAGAAGCACTGTTCATCCTTTACACCTCCGGCTCGACAGGCAAACCGAAAGGCGTGCTGCACACCAGCGCCGGCTATCTGCTTTATGCAGCCCTGACGCACGAGCGTGTTTTTGATTACAAGCCGGGCGAAGTCTACTGGTGCACCGCCGACGTGGGCTGGGTAACCGGCCACAGCTATATCGTGTACGGCCCGCTGGCCAATGGTGCCACGACCCTGCTGTTCGAAGGTGTGCCCAACTATCCGGACGTCACCCGCGTGTCGAAGATCATCGACAAGCACAAGGTCAACATTCTCTACACGGCGCCGACCGCGATTCGCGCCATGATGGCGCAGGGCAAGGCTGCCATCGAGGGCGCGGATGGCTCCAGCCTGCGCTTGCTGGGGTCGGTGGGCGAACCGATCAACCCTGAGGCATGGCACTGGTACTACGAGACCGTTGGCCAATCCCGCTGCCCGATCGTCGACACCTGGTGGCAGACCGAAACGGGCGGCGTGCTGATCAGCCCGTTGCCTGGCGCAACGGCGCTCAAGCCTGGCTCGGCCACGCGTCCGTTCTTCGGCGTTCAACCGGCCCTCGTCGATAACCTTGGCAACATCATCGAAGGCGCCGCCGAAGGCAACCTTGTAATCATCGACTCCTGGCCCGGTCAGGCGCGCTCGCTCTATGGCGATCATGATCGCTTCGTCGATACCTACTTCAAGACCTTCCGTGGCATGTACTTCACGGGCGACGGTGCTCGCCGCGACGAAGACGGTTACTACTGGATCACTGGCCGTGTCGACGACGTGCTGAACGTATCCGGCCACCGCATGGGTACCGCCGAAATCGAAAGCGCCATGGTCGCGCACAGCAAGGTCGCCGAGGCGGCAGTGGTGGGAATCCCGCACGATATCAAGGGACAGGGCATCTACGTCTACGTGACCTTGAACAACGGGGAAGAGCCAAGCGAGCAGCTTCGCCAGGAGCTCAAGGCCTGGATTCGCAGAGAAATCGGTCCGATCGCGGTCCCGGACGTCATTCAGTGGGCGCCAGGCCTGCCGAAAACGCGGTCGGGCAAGATCATGCGCCGTATTCTGCGAAAGATCGCAACGGGCGAATACGAATCGCTCGGTGACATTTCCACGCTGGCCGACCCGGGCGTCGTGCAATACCTGATCGACACGCATCGGGATATGCAAGCGGCCTGATCCGTCTTGAAAAGTGAGCCCCGGTTCGGTCCTCCGCGCCGGGGCTTTTTCGTTTGAGCCTCGCCGAGCGCAACGAATTGTCGCGTGGACGGAAACACGATATTCAACTCTGAGGCTAGAATGCCCGCTTTGCCTGCGGCCCGACGCAGTGCCGGCGCAAACGTCGCCTGCCCACTGCGATCAAATGCGATATCGGGCATCATGGCGAACGACTATGCAAAGTCGCACCATATCTATTAGAAGAGCCCATACGCCGGCATGATTGCCCATCGAATCGGATTTCTGCTCTGGCCCTGCGCCCGACCGATTACCCTTGCGCTGATACAGGAAGTTCTGGAAACGGCGCGCCGTCTTGAACCTGCGGCTGTCTACGAGCCGGTGTTCCTTCAGGCAGAAGAGTCCACGGTGCGGCCTGGCGGCTGGCAGCTTCCAGGGCGGGCGTGGGGTAGCGAGCTGGCTTTTCAGCGATTGTTCCTTCTGGCGGATGACCCCAACGCCACGCCCTCGCAACCACTTGCCAACGCGTTACGCACCTACGCACGAAGCGGCGGCGTGCTGGCTGGCATTTCAGCCGGCGTTTATCCGCTGGCTGGGCTTGGGCTACTCGACGGCTACAGAGCATCGGTTCACTGGCGTTGGCAGGACGATTTCAGCGAACGCTTCCCGCGGGTGATCGGGACCAGCCACCTGTTCGAGTGGGACCGCGACCGTGTCAGTGCGAGCGGCGGCCTCGCCATCGTCGACCTGATGTTGGCATTGCTGACCCGAGACCACGGTGCCGAGCTGGCAGGCGCCGTGAGCGAGGAAATGGTCGTCGAGCGCATTCGTGAAGGCAGCGAGCGGCAGCGCATCCCGCTGCAAAATCGCATAGGGTCAAGCCATCCGAAGCTGACGCAGGCGGTGCTGCTGATGGAAGCCAATATCGAAGAACCGCTAACGACGGACGAGATTGCACAGCATGTCTGCGTGTCCCGCCGCCAACTCGAACGGATCTTCAAGCAATACCTCAACCGCGTGCCCAGCCAGTATTATCTGGAGCTGCGCCTCAACAAAGCGCGGCAACTGCTGATCCAGACGAGCAAATCGATCATTCAGATCGGCCTGTCCTGCGGCTTCTCGTCGGGGCCCCATTTTTCTAGTGCGTATCGTAATTTCTTCAGCGTGACGCCTCGCGAGGACCGTAACCTGCGAAGGGCTGGCGCATTGCAGGACAGCGCGCCGGTTCCGGCAGAGAGAGGTTGATTGCATGACCGCCAGGCGGATGGGTCAATTTCGGTCTGGCCCTGCTAATGAGCGGGCAACAATGTTTAAACTTCGTATCACAGCATTCATGCATCCGTGGCGTGCGGTGTCGCCAGACGGATCATTGCCCTATTGAATATTCGCCACTGACTCCGTTTACCGGCAGGAGATAGCCCCGATGTCTGCTTCACATGCGCAAGTCCAACGCGCCGATTTCGATCAGGTCATGTTCCCCAACTACGCACCGGCCACCTTCATTCCGGTCCGTGCCGAGGGGTCGCGCGTTTGGGATCAGGCAGGTCGAGCCTTCATCGATTTCACTGGTGGCATCGCGGTGAACGCGTTGGGGCATTGCCATCCCAAGCTGATTGCTGCGCTCACCGAGCAGGCCGGCAAGCTGTGGCACGCCTCGAATGTGTTCACGAACGAGCCGGCGCTGCGGCTCGCGCGCAAGCTGACCGAAGCGACGTTCGCCGAGCGCGCGTTCTTCTGCAACTCCGGCGCTGAGGCGAACGAAGCGGCGCTGAAACTGGCTCGCCGTGTGGCTCACAATCGCTTCGGCCCGGAGAAGTATGAAGTCGTCGCCGCGCTGAACAGCTTCCACGGTCGTACATTGTTTACCGTTAGCGTAGGTGGTCAGCCGAAGTATTCAGATGGATTCGGTCCGAAGCTTCAGGGCATTACCCACGTTCCTTACAATGATATTGAGGCCCTCAAGGCAGCGGTGACCGAGCGTACCTGCGCCGTGATTCTCGAGCCTATCCAGGGCGAGGGCGGCATCCTTCCGGGCGATCAGGCCTATCTCGAAGGTGCGCGTCGTCTGTGTGACGAACATGACGCGCTGCTGATCTTCGATGAGGTGCAAAGTGGCATGGGTCGCAGTGGCGAGCTCTACGCGTACATGAACTACGGCGTAACGCCCGACATTCTGTCGAGTGCGAAAGGGCTGGGCGGCGGCTTCCCCATAGGCGCCATCCTGACGACCGAAGCCTTGGCCAAGCACTTCTCCGTAGGGGTGCACGGTACGACGTTCGGGGGCAATCCGTTGGCCTGCGCCGTTGCCGAAGCGGTGCTTGACGAAGTCGGCAAGCCTGAAACGCTGGCGGGTGTGAAGGCGCGCCACGAACGATTCAAGGAAGGCCTCGAAGCGATCGGCAGGCAATATGGGATTTTTACGCATGTTCGCGGGTTAGGCCTGTTGATTGGCGGCGTGCTGACCGACGCCTGGAAGGGCAAGTCCCGGGACGTGCTGCTTGCGGCTGAAGCGGAGCTGCTGATGGTGCTTCAGGCGGGGCCGGACGTTGTTCGCTTCGCGCCGAGTCTGGTGATTGACGAGGCTGACATCGACGAGGGTCTGGCGCGCTTCGAGAGGGCAGTCGCCCGCATTACGGCGTCCTGAGCCCGGCACGGGGCACAGGCGCAAGGAACGTTTGCTGATCCGGTGAATGCTGCAGCCACCGGATCGTGCTTCGAGGAGTTCGACCCATGCTGTTGATGCGCCCTGCGCAAATGTCCGATCTGGACGAGGTGAAACGGCTCGCTTCGGAGAGCCCGGTTGGTGTGACGTCGCTACCAGACGACGCCGGTCGCCTGAAGGACAAGATCGCGGCCTCAGAGGCTTCCTTTGGGGCCGAGGTGAGCTTTAACGGCGAGGAAAGTTACTTCTTCGTGCTCGAAGATCTGGAGCAGGGCCGCCTGGTCGGATGTTCGGGCATCATCGCATCCGCTGGCTATTCGGAACCGTTCTACAGCTTCCGCAATGAAACGTTCGTCCATAACTCCCGGCAGCTTAAGATCCAGCACAAGATTCATGTGCTGTCCTTGTGTCATGACCTGACCGGCACCAGCTTGCTGACCAGCTTCCACATCGATGGAGCGGTCGCCAACCAGGCAGGCGCCGAGCTCAATTCGCGCGGGCGGCTGTTGTTCATGGCCGATCACCCGGAGCGTTTCGCCGATGCGGTCGTGGTCGAAATCATCGGCCAGAGCGATGAGAACGGTGAATCGCCCTTCTGGAATGCCGTCGGACGCAAGTTCTTCGACATGAGCTACGCCGAGGCGGAGCGGCTTTGCGGTCTGCGGAGCCGTGCGTTCCTGGCCGAACTGATGCCCCACTATCCAATATATGTACCGCTTTTATCTGACGAGGCGCAGGAGTCGATGGGCCTTGTTCACCCGCGCGCGCAGGTCAGCTTCGACATCCTGATGCGTGAAGGTTTCGAGACCGACCACTACATCGATATCTTCGATGGTGGGCCAACGGTTCACGCCAGGACGTCTGGTGTCCGTTCGATTGCACAGAGCCACCAGATGCCCGTTCAGGTCGGTGACGTCAGCGCGGAAGGCCATGAGTATCTGGTTGCCAGTGGCCGACTGGATGACTTCCGGGCGACGGTCGTCCGCCTGGAGTGGGTGCCGGGGAGGGCGTTGGTGTTGCCCGCTGCAGTAGCAGATCTGTTGCGCGTCGAAGAAGGCGCCAGCGTGCGTCTGGTGGCCCTATGAGTCGCAGGTCCCGTACCCGGCCGAGCCCCTGTTCCGTTGGCCTGCAGCTGTGGAGTTTCAAATGATCGTTCGTCCCGTGACCCGAGCCGACCTGCCAGCGCTGATGGACCTTGCACGAAGCACCGGTGCCGGCTTGACCACTCTGCCCGCCAATGAAGAACGCCTGGCGCACCGGATCGAATGGGCCGAGCAAAGCTTCCATGGTCATGCCGAGCGAGCGGATGCCGACTACCTCTTTGTCATGGAAGATGACGACGGCCGTGTTGTCGGCACCTCGGCGATCGTCGCAGCGGTCGGTTTGCGGGAGCCCTGGTACAACTACCGCATGGGCCTTACCGTCAGCGGATCGCGCGAGCTCAATTTCTACAAGCAGATCCCGACACTGTTCCTGGCCAATGACATGACCGGCAACTCCGAGTTGTGCTCGTTGTTTCTTCACGCCGATTATCGCACCGGCTCGAACGGTCGCCTCTTGTCGAAAGCGCGGCTGCTCTTCATGGCAGAGTTTCGGGAGCTGTTCGGCACTAAGGTCATTGCCGAAATGCGCGGTGTTTCCGATAGCGAAGGTCATTCTCCCTTTTGGGATAGTCTGGGCCGGCACTTCTTCAAGATGGCGTTCAGCCAGGCGGATTATCTGACCGGGGTCGGTAACAAGGCGATCGTCGCGGAGCTGATGCCGAAGTTCCCGCTCTATACCTGCTTCCTTTCCGAGCAGGCCCGCGAGGTGATTGGACAGGTGCATCCGGATACGGAGCCTGCGCTTTCGATGCTGAAGTCGGAGGGCTTCACCTATCAGGGCTACGTCGACATCTTCGACGCGGGCCCAGCGATCGAATGCGAAACAGCGAAGATTCGTGCCGTCTCGGCAAGCCAGCCGCTGGTGCTGGCGGTCGGTACGCCCGGGGACGACGCGACGCCGTTTCTGATCCATAACCGGAAGCGGGAGACGTGCCGCATTACGTCGGCCCCGGCACGGCTTGCAGCGGGCACGCTTGTGGTCGATCCGGCCACGGCGCGTCGCTTGAAGCTGACGCCCGGTGCGCAGGTTCGCGCGGTACCCGTGGGAGCTGGCCCGCTGCCGGCCTGAGGACAATGTCGATGAGGGTGTCTACCTGCGGTCGATGGACCAGGATCTCGCGACGCCGGATCGAACGTCACGCTGCGTGCGGGGCGCTCGCATGAACGCCTGGGAGGTCAACTTCGACGGGCTCGTCGGGCCTACCCACAATTACGGTGGGCTGTCGTTTGGCAATGTTGCTTCCCAGAACAACAGCCAAGGTGCGTCGAACCCACGCGAGGCCGCGTTACAGGGCCTGGTGAAGATGAAGGCACTGATGGACATGGGCTTTCGCCAAGGGTTCGTTCCACCGCAGGAGCGGCCTGACATCGAGACGCTTCGGACGCTGGGATTCACTGGAAGCGACGCGCAGGTGCTGGCGAAGGTTGCTCGAACATCGATGCCATTACTGGTCGCCTGCAGTTCGGCCTCGAGCATGTGGACGGCCAACGCGTGTACCGTGAGCCCCAGCGCTGACACTGGGGATGGCAGGGTTCACTTCACGGTTGCCAACCTGAGTAGCAAATTTCACCGCTCGATCGAACACCACACGGCTTCACGTCTACTGCAGGCCATGTTCCCGGACCCTACGCACTTCGCGCACCACGATGCGCTACCCGCCGTGGCGCATTTTGGCGACGAAGGTGCCGCGAACCATAGTCGGTTCTGCCGCCATCCGGGCGAGCCGGGCGTCGAGCTGTTCGTGTTTGGCCGTAGCGCCTTCGATATTCGTTACGCGCAGCCTGTTCGCTATCCCGCCCGCCAGACGCTCGAAGCGTCACGCGCTATCGTCCGCCTTCATCAGCTTGACGAGCGTCAGGTCGTCTTCGCGCAGCAGGATCCAGAAGTGGTCGACTGTGGCGTCTTCCACAATGACGTGATCGCGGTGGGCAATGGCGAGGTGATGTTCTTTCATGAACGTGCCTACCTTGATCCTGACCGAGTGATTGGCGAACTGGAACAAAAGCTGGATGCAGTGGGCGGACGTCTGTTTCCCATACGCGTCACGAGCGCCGAGATCAGTGTCGACGACGCGGTGCATTCCTATATGTTCAACAGCCAGCTTCTGACACGTCCCGATGGCAGCATGATGCTTGCCGTGCCGGAGGAATGTCGGAACAACGGCGCCGCCTGGGGCTATCTTCAGGCTTTGATAAATGGCGGAACCACGCCGATTCGTCACCTGCACGTCGTGGACCTCAAGCAGAGCATGCGCAACGGTGGCGGGCCAGCCTGTCTTCGCCTGCGGGTTGCGCTCAACGAAGCGGAGCTCAACGCCGTTCATCCTGGAGTCGTTCTGACGCCTGCGTCATACGACCGGCTGGTCGAATGGGTCGATCGTCATTATCGTGATCGCCTGACCGAAGCCGATCTCGCCGACCCACAGCTGCTGGACGAATGCCGGACCGCGCTGGACGTGCTCACCAGCATGCTGGGGCTTGGGTCCATCTACAGCTTTCAACGAAATTGACGGCGCTGCGGCGCGGTCGGTTGCTGACACATTCACTGCATCATCAGGAGCGCCTACATGACATCGCCACTTCGCTTGATTCTTGAAGATACCGACGGTACCCAGCTGGAAACGTCCTGCACCCGGTTCGCCGTGGAATGGCAAGGCAAGGAAGTTTGGATACAGCCCGTCGGCGATCAGTTGCTGATCGGCGTAGACGTAGAGGAGGGCGATACCGAGTTCACCAATCTCCTGCTTCGTCCACAGGCCACCAATCTGGTTAGCCTTTCCCTTGAAACCGACACGATGGAGATGGACGACGATTCAGGCGAGGAGGCCTGATCGACAGGCTGGCTCTGCCCCAGTCCAGCGGCTAGTATCGACGCTTTTCCAGGAGTCCGTCATGTCTATCATCGACCTTCGCAGCGATACCGTTACCCGTCCCACGCCCGGCATGCTGGACGCGATGATGGCTGCCGAGGTGGGCGATGACGTCTATGGCGAGGATCCCACGGTTTCCCGCCTTGAGCAGACACTTGCGGCTCGACTGGGTATGGCAGCCGGGCTGTTCGTACCGACGGGCACCATGAGCAATCTGCTGGCACTGATGGCCCACTGTGAGCGGGGTGACGAATACATCGTCGGGCAGCTGTCACATACGTACAAATACGAAGGCGGTGGTGCCGCTGTGCTCGGCTCGATCCAGCCACAGCCCGTTGAAATGGAGGCTGATGGCTCGCTCGATCTGGGACGAGTGGAGGCTGCGATCAAGCCTGACGATTTCCATTTCGCTCGTACCCGTTTGCTGGCGTTGGAAAACACCATGCACGGTAAGGTGCTGCCCCCTGACTATCTTGCTTCGGCCCGTGACTTTACCCGCGCGCATGGGCTGGCCCTTCATCTCGACGGTGCACGTCTGTTCAACGCAGCAGTAAAGCTCGGCGTCGCGCCTGGGCAGATCAGCCAGCATTTCGATTCGGTATCCGTCTGCCTGTCCAAGGGGCTGGGGGCACCGGTGGGGTCAGTCCTGTGCGGAAGCGATAGGTTGATTGAGAACGCGCGTCGCTGGCGCAAGGTGCTAGGGGGCGGCATGCGACAAGCTGGCATCCTCGCCGCGGCTGGGCTGTATGCGATCGAGCACCATGTGGAGCGTCTCGCCGAAGACCACGCGCATGCGGCGCAGCTGGCGCAGGGGCTGGAGGCGCTTGGCTTTGAAGTTGAGCCGGTCCAGACCAATATGGTCTACGTGCAGGTGGGCGACCGTGCAGGATCAATCAAGGAAGCGGCTGGCGAGTGCGGCATCAAGCTCTCGGCCTCGGCCCGCATGCGTCTTGTCACACACATGGATGTCGACTCCGATGCCATCGACCGGACGCTCACCTTTTTCGCATCTCAACGCTGAACCCGATAGAGTGTATTGAAACGGCCCTCGGGGCCGCGACACGCTGGCTGGCCTCATCATTGCCATTGGCGTGCTCTATCTTACAAACCACTGTTTCTGCGGCAGCAGGCCGATATAATGCCGGCCCCGCCGCCGTTGTTTGCCTGGAATACTCGAATGAAAAGCGCAGAAATCCGTGAAGCCTTCCTAAGCTTCTTCGAAGAGAAGGGGCACACTCGTGTCGCCTCGAGTTCGCTGATTCCGGCGAATGACCCGACCCTGCTGTTCACCAATGCCGGTATGAACCAGTTCAAGGACTGTTTCCTGGGGCATGAGAAGCGCGACTACACCCGTGCGACGAGCAGCCAAAAATGCGTCCGGGCGGGCGGCAAGCATAATGACCTCGAGAACGTCGGTTATACGGCGCGCCACCATACGTTCTTCGAGATGCTCGGCAATTTCAGTTTCGGCGATTACTTCAAGCGTGATGCGATCACCTATGCCTGGGAATTCCTGACCTCGGAAAAATGGCTCGGCCTGCCGAAGGACAAGCTGTGGGTCACCGTCTATGCAAGCGACGACGAGGCATATGACATCTGGACCAGGGAAGTTGGCATCCCAGCCGAGCGCATGGTTCGCATTGGCGACAACAAAGGGGCGCCGTACGCGTCGGACAACTTCTGGACAATGGGCGATACCGGCCCGTGCGGGCCGTGCACCGAGATCTTCTATGACCATGGCGCCGACATCTGGGGCGGTCCTCCCGGTTCACCTGAAGAAGATGGCGATCGCTACATTGAGATCTGGAACAACGTCTTCATGCAGTTCAACCGCACGGCAGACGGCGTCCTGCATCCGCTGCCGGCGCCGAGCGTCGATACGGGTATGGGCCTGGAGCGCATTTCCGCCGTCCTGCAGCACGTCCACTCGAACTACGAAATCGACCTTTTCCAGCATCTGCTGAAGGCCTCGTCCGAAGCAATCGGCTGCGCCAATGACGATAACCCCTCGCTCAAGGTCGTGGCCGATCACATTCGCTCCTGCAGCTTCCTGATCGCTGATGGCGTCCTTCCCTCGAACGAGGGCCGTGGCTATGTATTGCGACGCATCGTCCGCCGAGCGTGCCGTCACGGTAACAAGCTGGGTGCGCGCGGCACTTTCTTCCATCGCATCGTGGCCGCATTGGCTGCCGAGATGGGCGAGGCGTTCCCTGAGCTCAAACAGCAGCAGGCGCATATCGAGCGCGTTCTGAAGACCGAAGAAGAGCAGTTTGCAAAGACGCTTGAGCAGGGGCTCAAAATTCTCGAACAGGATCTTGTCGACCTGTCCGGCACTGTCATTCCCGGTAGCGTCGTATTCAAGCTCTATGACACCTACGGCTTCCCGGTCGACCTGACCAACGACATCGCCCGCGAGCGCGGCCTCACGCTGGATGAAGCGGGTTTCGAGCAGGAAATGGAAGCGCAACGTGAGCGTGCACGCTCCGCCAGTGCCTTCGGCATGGATTACAACGCGGTCGTGAAGGTGGAAGGCGAAACCCGGTTCCTGGGTTACGACGCCACCAGTGGTAGCGGCCGCATTCTCGCCTTGTTCAAGGAAGGTGTGGCGGTCGAAACGCTCAAAGAGGGTGAAGAGGGCGTTGTCGTTCTGGACCAGACGCCGTTCTACGCGGAGTCGGGCGGCCAGATCGGCGACTGCGGCTATTTCGAAGGCCCCGGTGTCCGCTTCGATGTGCGGGATACAACCAAGGTGCGGGGCGCATTCCTGCATCATGGGTTGGTCGATAAGGGCAGCCTGAGCGTAGGGGCCGACGTCCGCGCCGAGGTCGACGGGAGTGTCCGTGGCAATACGGCTCTGAACCACTCGGCGACGCACCTGTTGCACGCTGCGTTGCGCGAGATCCTGGGTGACCATGTGCAGCAGAAGGGCTCACTGGTCGACAGTCAGCGTCTGCGTTTCGACTTCAGCCATTTCGAGGCGATCAAGCCTGAACAGCTTAAGGCGATCGAGGACATGGTCAACGCCGAGGTGCGCCGCAATACCGCGGTTCAAATCGAAGAGACCGACATCGAGACTGCGAAGCAGAAGGGCGCAATGGCGCTTTTCGGCGAAAAATACGGCGAGCGCGTTCGAGTGCTGACGATGGGCGACGGGTTCTCGGTGGAGCTTTG
>ERZ1023508.381-NODE-381-length-12020-cov-379.492520_pt1 | contig 12020 bp, 13 predicted proteins | sample MGYA00380548_ERZ1023508 | MGnify/ENA primary metagenome ERZ1023508 (study PRJEB33173, sample SAMEA4830311) | metagenome | study: EMG produced TPA metagenomics assembly of the PRJEB25223 data set...
TGTTATTCTTATTTTCTTTATATGTAATGATTAAATCAGGTTTTAATTTTGCTGCCTTCATCTGTTGTATATGTTTTCATCTTGCTACCTTCTGTTGAAGTTGCATCTTTAGACTCAGTATTATCGCCACAAGTCGTTAAAAATAATAATAAACACAACATGAAATATAATAATTTCTTCAAAATATTAACCCTTTGCATAGTATTGTACTTCCATTACATTTTTCAATATCATAAATTATAATAGTCGTTTTATTTTTACACTTTTGATACTATAAATTACAAAAGGAGTTGTTATTATGCAAAAGCACTTTATAGGAATTGATCATGTTCAGGTTGCAGCACCAGCAAATCAAGAAGATTTAGCTAGAACTTTTTATGCTGAAAAATTAGGTTTTAAAGAAATACCTAAACCAGATAACCTTACACTAAAAGGTGGACTCTGGTTTCAAATCGGTAAACAACAACTTCATATTGGCGTTGAAAACAATTTTAGCCCAGCCAAAAAGGCACACCCTGCATTTGCAGTACACAATGCAACAGAAGTAAGGAAAAACCTTGAATTACAAGAAGTCGAAATTATATATGGAGATGAACTTGAAGGTGCTGATCGCTTTTATATTTACGACCCATTTGGCAATAGAATTGAAATTATAGAATGGCTATAAATCGACTCTATATAAAGAGCCACTTCTTTAAAGTCCTACTCTCTAAAGAGCCACTTCTTTATTTATAAAGTTAGTGGCTCTTACACATGAGTTCCTACTCAGGTGTTCCTCTTCTAAAAGTTAGTGGGACTTATGCATGAGCGCTAGCTCAGGTAATCAGTATTGAGTTATCGAGATATACACATTAGCCATACTCAGATGGCCTTCTAAAAGTTTACAATTATTGGAAGTTGAACTATGTAACAACTCATCGCCAACACATATCTTATAGTCATAAACAGACGTCACTCAAACAGATAAATGTCGCCCATTTCCTCATAATTGTTATAACTGCTTATTTTTTCAAATCCTAACGATTGCGCAGTCATAATAGATGGGAAGTTGTCTTTTTTTGTGCGTACAAGTATTTGATGGTTCACTTGTATGTCCTCTTTCACATAATCTATGATTGCTAAACATGCTTCTTTGGTAAAACCTTTTCGGGCATATTCTGGATTCAGTCGATAAGCCAAATTAAGATATGTTTCACCTAACATTGATTTATATGTCAAACCACACATACCAACCATTTGACCGCTTGCTTTTTCTATCATTAATGCGTAACCAAAACGGTATTTAAACCAATGTTCAATCCATGACTTAAGCATCTCTTCTGTTTCTTCGATACTTTGATGAGGCCCTGCTGGATTATAAATGTTTGTTCTCGGATCTGAATGTAAACTGTGTAAGTCAGTTAAATATTCTTGAGAAGGTCTTACTAAATATAATCGCTCTGTTACAATAATAAAGTTTGTCTCCATAATATAATCTGTTTCCATATTTTCCCCCACCTTAGTTTAATATTTACAACTGCTATATATTATAATTCCATGTACATTAAATCTTCATCATAATAATTACTACCATCAAATAGTGCTTTGGGCTCAGTTCCATAACGCTTAAATCCTAATTGTTCATATAATGCAATAGCACTTTCATTTTCAGATAGTACACATAATCCAATTATTTTCACAAAGCCTAGTTCATTTGCCTCGTTAATTATTTTTTGTATCAATAAACTGGCAATACCTTGTCGCCTATAAGATGGATCACAGTATACCGTCACTAAGTTGCCTTTATGCTTCACCTTTTCTAAGGTTTCGCTATAAAAAGTACCTATACAAACTAATGCAGTGTCATCAAACGCACCAATTGTAAATTGAGTTTCTGAAGATATAATTCGCGATTTAAACTTACTTAGTGGGAATTCCACCTCACGTTTGTAAGTAGATGCAAAACCTTTCGGATCAGTTTGCAATGATTTCAAACGCAGCTTACGATATTGCTTTACGTCACTTTCAGTTAATCGTCTATAATACATTTATTATCACTTCTTTCATATAAAGAGGTACAAAAATATAAATTTTAAGAGTGAGACAAAAATCAATATTTATAATTTGATTTTCATCTCACTCCCATATGATTAACAGATAACAAAGTACAAAATATGTGAAACAATACTTACCTGTGATATTTTATACTGGTCTTACCGTAACTTCATTGATATTGACATGACTAGGTTGTTGTAACGCATAAACGACAGCTTCGGCAATATCTTGCGGATCTAACTTTTTACGAGAACCCCAATCAGTATTACCGCTTAGTGGTGTGTCTACCATACCAGGTGAAATACTTGTAACCCTTACACCTGTTTTAGCTAATTCTTTTTCTAGCCCTTGTGTAATAGTATGTACCGCTGCTTTAGATGCGCTATATAAGGTACTTTGTTTTGTAACTTCAAAACCAGAAATAGAAGCAATATTTATAATATGTCCTGTAGTTTGATTTAAAAATATTGGTAAAACGGCATTAATGCCATATAAAGTACCTTTGACGTTGACATCAATCATATTTTCCCATGCCTCAACATCACCATCTGTAATTGCAGAAGAAAGCATTAAACCAGCGCTATTCACTAATATATCTACACGACCAAATTTATTTTCAGTCTCTTTTACTAATTTGGCTACTTCATCTTTTTGCGTAACATCGACGATATGTGTATCAATTTCAGACTGACTATTTTCTCGAAGTTGTTTAGCTACATCAGATAAACGTGTTTCATTACGTCCTGTTAATACTACTTTCACGCCATGTTGTGATAATGTTTCGGCAATACTTGCGCCAATACCACTACTCGCACCTGTAACAATTGCAACTTTATTTTTTAACTCGCTCATCCATATCTTCCTTTCTCTTTCAATTTAACTATGTATAAGGTTATTTCCCTATTTTTACTTATTTTATCATGTTAATTTATTTTTTATTAAATTTTTGAATTATAACAATTATTCATTACCTATACTTCCATTTAATGTGGGTATATAATGGGTGTATATCAATTTAATAACGTTTGTTTAAAGGGGGATTAAATTTGAACTTTGATGAAAGAATCAATCATTTACATGCATCTATGGCCAAAGATAACTTTGACTTTCGTTTTGAAGTATTGTTTGAACAAGAAGAGTGGATTCAAATGTCTTTAAATCATCGCAATCAATTAGAACGTGAATTCCGTAGATATGTAGAACAACATGATCACTTACGCATACCTTACGCTTCACAAGATCACATTCGCATGCGTATGTATAATTCCGTTTATGACTTTAATTCGGTTAAACATAATTTCAAGGCATATATTTAGGATTAACTATTTAATAGGGTTTCCTTTAAATCAATATAGAAAAAGCCTACACATACTGTAGAAACAGTATGCGTAGGCTTTTCTTAATACTGGGGGTGAGGGTGTTTAAATAAATCATGAAAGTTTCACTGGGGAGAAAAACTTACACGAAGTTAATAGGTTTTATTGTAAGCGCATATTAAAACACTATTAAACTTCAATTCACATCGATGTATACAGTGTATTATTGGTTAACTAATAGCTCTTTCTTTAAACCATAGTTGTAAATTTTCTCTGCATCGATGTAAGCTATATAGTCAATACTTCTGTATCCATCTTTAATGTCATTAATAATACCTTGGTTTACGCCTGTGTGCGTATAAATTTCGTAACTACTTTCGTTTGAAAAAATAACTGCTTCAATTACTTTTCTCATAAATAATCACTCCGTAGTTTTCTATTAAGAAGCTTTGTTTATCTTCTACACCCTTATCATAATCTATGTTCCACCAAATTAAAAGCATTTTGTGATTGTTTTCACAAATTCATCACTTTTATTCTTTTTCCTTATTCTATTAAAATCTTATATTTGACATTTCTCTCTTTACCTCAAACATCATATCGTCATCCACCATAATCATTATTGAATACTTTATAGAAGCTGACGCTTATTTGCTAAGCTATTTTTTTCCATTGATTCATATAAACCATTTAAGTAGGTTGCGCCTAATGCTCGATCATATAAACCATAGCCTGCTTTACCTGTTTCTCCCCAAATCATACGTCCATGATCTGGTCTAATCGGCCCCTCGTAACCAAAGTCATGCAATGCCTTTATAACTTCATACATATCGATAGAACCTGCTTCTGATAAATGTGCAGCTTCTTGGAATGACTTATTTCCAACTAATTTCACATTACGTGCATGGACAAAATGTACTCGTCCTTTTTGGCCAAAATATGCTAACATTTCTGGAAAATTGTTATACTTATCCGAACCCAAAGAACCTGAACACATAGTCAAACCATTATACTTAGACGGGTGTAAGCGAATGAACCTTTCTAGATTTTCTCTATTTGTAATAATTCTGGGTAACCCAAATATACTCCAAGGTGGATCATCTGGGTGTATTGCCATCAATACATCCGCTTCTTCTGCAACAGGTATTACTTTATTAATAAAGTAACTTAAATTCTCCCATAACCTTTCTTTATCAATAGTTTTGTAATCTGCAAAGAGCGTTGCTAAATCTTCTTGCGTATAACTTGAATCCCACCCCGGTAGCGAGAGTTCACCTTTTAGTGGATCCATTTTAGCAATTGCTTCTTCATCATATATTAGTGCTGTCGAACCATCTACTAACGGAAAATCCAACTGTGAGCGCGTCCAATCAAATACTGGCATAAAGTTATAGCACACTACTTTAATACCTACCTGACCAATATGTCGTAACGTTTGGCAATAATTTTCAATATATTTATCGCGCGTTGCCTTCCCTAATTTGATATCTTCATGCACGGGTACACTCTCAATGACCGATAGTTCTAAATTAGCATTTTCAATTTCTGATTTTAACTCTTGAATTTTATCTAATGGCCACACTTCGCCTACCGGTATATCATAAATCGCGCTGACAATACCTTTCATACCTGGTATTTGCTTGATATATTCTAAACTGATTGGATCATCTTTACCATACCATCTAAATGTCATTTTCATTCCTAATGGCGCCCCTCTCTAAATCAATTTAAAGTAATTATAAGCGTTGTAATAACAAATATTTTTAATTAACTTCTCTAATAACCTTGGGTCATCTGGTATTTCTTCTAACTCCACCAAACTACCAATATAAGTACACAGAATTCTTCTAAAATAATCATGTCTTGAGTAAGAAATAAAGCTTCTAGAGTCTGTTAACATACCAACAAAATGCATCAATAACCCTTGATCTGCCAATGATGTCATTTGATTTAACATGCCACGTTTTGTATCGTTAAACCACCATCCCGCACCATGTTGTACTTTACTTTGTATGTGAGATTGGTTTTGGAAATTTGCTATAGTAGTCCCTACAATGTCATTATATGTCGGATTCAAATTGTATAATATTGTTTTTGGTAAGTGATGATCTGAAGCCATCATATTTAGCAAGCTATTCAAGTTTTCAGCAAGATTTTGTTGATCACGTATAGAATCAAACCCAGCGTCGGGTCCTAATTGTTCAAATGCCACAGTATTATTATTACGTATTGCACCAAAATGAATTTGCATAACCCAGCCTTTTTCATTATAAATCTTACTTAATTCATTTAATAAGAATGTTTGAAATTGTGCATGTGCTTTATTACTTACTTGCTGTTTATTCAATGCTTTTTTGAAAATATCATCAATATCTACGTGATTATATGACTGATATTCAATCGTATTTAATCCATGGTCTGCTAATCGTCCACCTTTGTCATGGAAATAATTAACTCGTATTTTCATAGCTTCTATAAAATCATCTACATTACTAATAGAGTGTGTTAAGTCACTTAATGTTTCTACAAAATCTACAAAACATTCTTCCCCAACTTTAAAAGCAATATCTGGTCTAAATGAAGGTAAGACCTTAGTCTTGAAGTCCTTTTGCTTATGCAATTTATCATGATAACGTAAATCATCTGTAGGGCTATCTGTAGTACAAATCAACTTAACATTTGATTGCGTAATCAAAGATTGTGCTGTGATATTATGACGCTGTAAATAACTGTTAACTTGATTATAAATTTGATCAGCATTGTGTTCGTTTAACACTTCATGCACATCAAAATACATAGCTAACTCTAAATGAGACCAATGATATAGAGGATTTGCAACTGAATTTTCCAAAGTAAGTGCCCATTTTTTAAACTTTTCTCGAGGTGAAGCATCACCAGTTATATAGTATTCATCAATACCTTGTGCCCGCATTGCTCTCCACTTATAATGATCTCCCCCTAGCCACAACGTTGTTATATTATCAAAGTGTGTATTCTCACTAATTTGTTGTGGGTCTAAATGGCAATGATAATCATAAATCGGCATATCTTTTGCGTATTTATTATATAACACAACTGCTTTTTTATTTTGTAACATAAAATGATCAGTGATAAATTGTGTCATGACTGAAAACGCCCTTTCCCTTATATTTCTTCTCTTAATGCTAGTTCCTTAACAATTTGTTTATGACGCTTATCTGTTAGTGGGTAACCAATTAAGAATATAATTAGCGCAATTAAACATCCTACACCTGGCACGGCAAAGAATAATATTTTAAGACCTGCTAATGTTTCCGTAGTCTGAGCAACATTTGGTTGATAACCAATCATAGTTAATGCAAGACCAGGAATAAAACCTGCCAAAGCTTGTGAAATCTTACGGGTGAAACTATAGCTTGAATACGTAATACCTTCAGACCGTATTCCAGATTTCCATTGCCCATATTCAACAACATCAGCAATAAATGCCCAAGTCACTGTATTAGGTATAACTAAAAAGAATGAAGAAATTGTATTTACTATTAAAAATGTTGTTATATGATCTCCAAAAAGTGCAAAGTTTAATATTTCACACAATACGAATCCTGCTATACCTATAATAGCTGTCATCTTTTTTCCTACCTTTTTACTTAACAACGTTGTTATATAAAGTGCTGGAATAAGCACAACAAAGTTTAAAGTACTCACAAGACCAACTAAATTAGGTGCATCCATAACATATTCGAAGTAATATAATTGAGATGACTGTTTTAAAAACATCGACATAATTGTTAATAATGTATAAATTGCTAATATTGCAAATGCCCCATTTTTCAATAGGCTCACAAAAGCTTTTTTACCCATACCTTTTGTCTTAGGACGTTGTATCACGTGTCTTTCTTTAACATTTTTATAACAAATTAAATGTAGAATAACGCCGACAATAGCTAATAATGCTACTGCAACAGGATATCCAACTGCCTGATTCGGAAACTGATTAACTAACGGTATGACCACAATACCTGCCACAAATAATGCCGCTTGTGACCCTAAATTTCTATATACTGATAACTGCGTTCTGTCTTCAGCATTAACAGTCATAGACGCAGAAAGTGAGCCATAAGGTATATTCACAACTGAATATGCCGCATTAAATAACATATACGTTGCAAATGCCCAAATGATTTTACCAGTTTGGTCTAAATTTGGTGCAATAAAAGATAAAACCGTACAAATCGCAAGTGGTACTGTACCATATAAAATAAACGGTCTAAATTTACCACGTTTACCAATATTCGTTCTCGAATCCACATAAGTACCTACACCAGTATCTACAAAAGCATCAAATATTTTTGATACAAGAAATACCAGCCCACCATAAAAAGCGGAAATACCTAGTATATCCGTAAAGAATTTCAATAAATATATTTGTCCCATATCAAACATCATACCGTTACCTAAATCACCTAAACCGTATGATAATTTTTCTTTGAATTTTAATTTTGGTGTACTAATATCGTCAAATTTTTCTTGCTTGGTTTGTTTTTTCTTCGCTGACATTGAAACCATAAGATGACCTCTTTCTAACGTTTGATGTTCCCTAAACATTTACTTAAGCATTAAAACTTTGTAAATATAACTGTATTTATCGTTGTAATTACAAGGATAAATGTAAACACTTTCTATAAGCGCGAAAATTTTTTATGGCTCTTAATACCTATACTGTTTGTTAATACAACAATTAGTAGTGTTATAATATTCACTTAAATTATGAGAATTACCAGTTATCAAAGTTAAAATGTTAAGCTTTGATATTTTTAAATCTTTCCACAAATGCACGAGTCTGTTCTACAATAATTCGATCTGTTCCATCTTGAGCACCTTTGGTTAATGCACTACCAATACCTATGGCGAACGCCCCCTTTTCATACCATTCATGCATATTTTCTATAGATACGCCGCCTGAAGGCATCATTTCTACTTGTGGTATCGGTCCATGTATATTTTTTATAAAATCTGCTCCTAATCCATCTCCTGGAAATAACTTCACTACATCAACTCCATGTTGCAAAGCAGTCGTTATTTCCGTAACTGAACTACATCCTGGCAAATAAGGTATCGTATATAAATTACACATCATTGCTATTTGTGCATCAAAATGAGGACTCACAATAAAGTTTGCTCCATTCATAATTGCGATACGTGCTGTAGTAGCATCCATAACTGTCCCGGCACCAATTAAAACATCCTTCTTATATTTCTGACTCAAAGATTTTATTACTGTTTCTGCATGTGGTGTCGTGAATGTAACTTCAATATTTAGTATGCCACCTTCAATAATTTGTTTACATTTTTGCCATGCATCATCCTCCGTATTACCTCTTACAACCGCAACCAAATAATTTTCTTGTAGTTGTTGTAAAGTTCTCATTTTATTCATTATCATCTTCCTTTTTCTGATTAAAATCTCATACTCAACTCACTTTCATTATATTTTTTATTTATTTCCAGTCAATTACAATAAAAATATGTCTAAATAGTGTCACTATATCATTTGCATTAGAATCGTTTGAAATCACTTGATAGATGTACAATCAATACTAATATCTCAAAATTCAAAAGATATAAAAATTAAATAGTGTACAAATTTGTAGTGGCGCAGTTAATCATTTGAATTATTGAAATATAAGCTCCTTTTTATAAACTTATTGACATTTTTAGAAATAAATTATCCTAAAATAGCTATTTTGTGAATAAAATCACATAATTAAAGATTATTCTGTAGTTTTTTTGAATTCGAAATGCTAACTTTAATAGTGTAAAGAAAGCGCTTTATCGTATGGATTATCTGCTTTATATAGAACAATAATTTCAATCGTCTTTTACGCTACTCAACTCAATTAAGATTTTAAAAGACATTATGATAATCACTTTATTTAAAACTTAAGGGAGAGGAATTTTAAAATGATTCAATCTTTATCACACTATAAAGCTAAATATAATAAACTCATTTGCGTCGATTCAGATGGATGTGCCATTGATTCTATGACTATTAAACATGAACGAGCTTTTGGTCCAGCGCTTGTCGAAGAATGGCACCTCGAAGATGAGTCAGAAAGAATCTTAGAACGATGGAATGCATTCAACCTTTATGAAATAACCAGAGGCATCAACCGTTTTAGAGGTCTTGAAAAAATGTTAGAAGAACTTGTTGCAGAGGGTTTAGACATTAAAGGATATGACGACATAAAACAATGGGTACAAACTACCCAGTCTTTTTCAAATCCTAGTCTTGAAGAAGCTATCGAAGACAACCCAAGCCAATCTGGTTTACGTAAAGCTTTATCTTGGTCTCATAAAGTCAATTCACGTATTAAAGAACTTCCTAGTATCGGTCCTTTTAATCACGTACACAACGCCTTAAAAGATGCCGCTTCATTTGCAGATATAGCTATCGTATCATCAGCCAACCTTTCTGCCGTTCAACATGAGTGGGAGTCATTTCACTTAACACCATACTTGAGTGGTATGTTCGCCCAAGAATCAGGTACGAAAGAGCATTGTCTTGAAGTATTAAAGTCATTTTATAATTTAGAAGATATTATTATGCTAGGTGATGCCAAAGGAGACTTAGAAGCTGCTCAAACGCATGATTTGTATTTTTATCCTATCCTTGCTGGCCACGAAGATCAGTCATGGTTAGATTTTCACAATAAATACTTAAAACTATTCAGAGAAGGTCGTTTCAATCAAGAAATCCAATCTTCTTTAATTTCTATATTTTATAATAATTTTGAAGGAGCGAAATAATTAATGGTAAAAGTAAACCTAAAAACATCACCTTATAATTTAGACGACACACAAATTGCTTGGGTTGAAGAAACACTAAAAGATTTATCAAATGAAGAAAAAATTGGCCAACTCTTTTTCAATTTATTTTCATTAGAAGATGGAAAAAAATTCCACGATGCAGATTTGAGTAATAAAGAAGTTTTAGAACGTTATCATATTGGTGGCGCACGTTACGAAGGCGGTAATAAAGTTGATGTACAAAGATTACTCAATGACTTACAACAAAATACAAAGGTTCCTGTACTTGTTGCAGCTAACTGTGATTCTGGAGGTAATGGCGCATGTAAAGATGGGACTTATATTGCGAGTGCAGCACAATGTGAAGCTGCACAAGATACTAAGGTCGCATACAATGCTGGACTCGTTTCTGCACGTGAGGCTTCAGCATTAGGTGTTCATATCAATTTTGATCCTTGTGTTGATATTCTTAAGAACTGGCGCAATACTATCGTAAATACACGCTCATACGGTACAGAGGCACAAACAGTTATCAAATATTCTAGTGCTTTTATTGATGGTTTCAATTCAGAACATGACATGATTACATGTATTAAACATTTCCCTGGAGATGGTACAGAAGAACGTGATCAACATTTAGTGTTAGGTGTAAACGAATTATCTACAGAAGAATGGGACAATAGTTTCCGTAAAGTTTATCAACATCATATTGATCGTGGTGTACAAATGATTATGGCTGGTCATATCGCACAGCCTGCTTATTCTAAAAAGTTAAACTCAAACCTAGAAGATAAAGATATTTTGCCAGCAACATTATCAAAAGAACTTATCACTGATTTACTTAAAGACGATATGCATTTTAATGGCTTAGTCGTTACAGATGCTAGTCATATGTTAGGAATGACTGCTGCTATGCGTCGTGAAGATTACGTACCTCTTTCAATTGCTGCTGGATGTGATATGTTCCTATTCTTCAATGATTTAGAAGAAGATTATCAATTTATGCTAAATGGATATAATAATGGTATCATCACAGATGAACGTTTAGATGATGCTGTTCGTCGTATCTTAGGACTTAAAGCACAATTGAATTTACACAAAAAACAAGTAGATGGAACAATCATTCGCGCTAAAGAAGACTTGCAAGTTATCGGCTGTCAAGAACATTTAGATATGCGTGCTGAAGCTGCTGATTTAGGTATTACACTAGTAAAAAACACTTTAGATCAATTACCGATTCGTCCAGAAACACATAAAAACATTCGTCTTTATGTAATTGAAGGTGAAAAAGATGGCATTTATAAATCTGCTAATAATGTGCCTGAAGACATTATTAAAGAACTTGAATCAAGAGGTTTTAATGTTACTTTAAATGATGGTTCTACACGTGTTAAAGGTAAAACTTTATCTTATCGTGAGGACGTTGATGCAGCACTTGTCTTTGCTAATATTATTGGTTACGCTGCTGAAAATAACTACCGAATCAAATGGGGTACTGCTATGAGCAATGAAATCCCTTGGTATGTACATGAAGTGCCAACGGTATTTGTTTCTTTAAACTTCACAACACACTTACATGATGCAACGATGGTGAAAGCTTATATAAACGCTTATCATTCTAACCCTGAAAGTATTAAACAAACGGTCGATAAAATTATGGGATTGAGCACTTTTAAAGGTTCTTATAACGATTTGGTTTGGACTGATAAATGGCAAGCCAAATTATAATATAAATGCATAAAAAGAAGCACTCAGATGATTGATGTGCACCCCAAAAGTTGGACTAAAAATCTAACTTATGGGCTACACATCATATTTAATTCATCTGAGTGCTTCTTTTTATTCAATACTTCTTTATTGTTGGCTCGCTTTATTAAGGGA
>ERZ1023508.388-NODE-388-length-11805-cov-11.256426_pt1 | contig 11805 bp, 7 predicted proteins | sample MGYA00380548_ERZ1023508 | MGnify/ENA primary metagenome ERZ1023508 (study PRJEB33173, sample SAMEA4830311) | metagenome | study: EMG produced TPA metagenomics assembly of the PRJEB25223 data set...
CTAGTTGCAAAGTTTGTGGTTTTAATTTTGAAAAAATGTATGGCAATATTGGAAAAAATTTTATTGAAATTCATCATATTAAGCCGATGTATACTATTAGAAAAGAAATCTCTGTCAATCCAGAAACGGATTTAATTCCAATATGTTCTAATTGTCATAAAATGATACATAGAAAAAAAGCTAAGCCTCTAACATTAGAAGAATTAAAAGGTAAAATTTTAAAAGAATAGTAGTGAATCAAATTGATAAATAGAATAATACTTTTAATGCCTTACCATGTTTATCTAGACTACTGTTTAAAGTTGGATATGATGAAAGCAAGTTTTCATATTTAATTAATTTAAAAATACTATTAAATAGATAAATTAGAAAGCATCCTTCACTTTGCAATGAGGGATGCTCTTTTAGTTTATTTTTTATTGGTTACTCGCCATAAGCTCTGCTTGTTCTACGACCTGCTCTACAGCCATTTTTTGTAAATCTGGTGGATAACCATATTTTTTAAGCAATCGTCTAACAGCTACGCGCATTTTAGCTTTTGCGCTATCACGTTTAGACCAATCGACGCCCATATTTTCTTTCACTGTTTTAGTTAGCTCATGAGCAATCGCACGTAATTCTTTATCTTCCATCGCTTTTTTCGCTGTTTCATGTGAAACTAAAGCATCGTAAAACGCAATCTCATCTGAATTTAGGCCTAATTCATTTCCTCGTTGTTGTTCTTGTTTAATATCTTTGGCAAGTTGAATGAGTTCTTCAATCACTTTTGATGTTTCAATGGAACGACTATTATATTTATTAATCGAATTTCCTAACATCTCAGAGAAGCGCTTAGATACTGTCGCATTCGTTTTCATTAATGATTTGACTTGCCCTTTGAGTAATCGATTTAATAATTCTACAGCTACATTTTTTTGTTTCAATCCTTCGACATCTTTTAAGAAATCATCTGATAGGATTGATAAATCGGGTTGTTCAAGACCTAGCGTTTGATAAACATCAATGACATCTTCAGTCACAACAGATTGTGACACAAGTTGATTAATCTCTGCTTCAACTTCTACAGGTGTTTTACGTATTTTTCCTTCTTTTGATGGTTGTAATAATTTAACAATTCCTGCTTTAACCGCTTTAAAGAAAGCAATTTCATCATTGAGTTCTTGAGCTGTTGGTTCAGTCGCACAAAGAGCAAAGGCTTTACCTAACTCTGTGACCGTTTTAATAAAACGTTGGCGTTCATCTTCGCCTAAACCAATCACATAATCCATCGTATCTGAAATAGTATAATAACGTTCAGATTTTTTCTCTGAATTAAATTTAGAATAATCAAGATTATATAACATATCTTGAATCACATCATACTTCAATAACATCAATTCAACCGCTTTATCTGTATCTATTGCCGTTTGAGCTTGATCAGATTCTGTATATTCTTTAAGTGCCTCTTTCAAACTTTCGGCAATACCTACATAATCGACAATTAATCCACCCGGTTTATCTTTAAACACTCGATTAACTCGGGCAATTGCTTGCATCAAATTATGGCCTTTCATCGGTTTATCAATATACATCGTATGCATGGAAGGAACATCAAATCCTGTCAGCCACATATCTCGAACAATCACGAGTTGTAATTCATCATTCACATCTTTCATACGTTTTTCTAATAAATTACGACGTTTTTTAGGACCAATATGTCTTTGGAAAGAAGCAGGATCACTAGATGAGCCTGTCATTACCACTTTAATAACACCTTTGTCATCATCATCCGAATGCCATTCCGGTTTTAGACGAATGATTTCATCGTATAAATCAACAGCAATTCGACGACTCATCGTTACGATCATTCCTTTACCTTTCATCGCTTGCTGACGTGTTTCAAAATGTTGGATGATGTCTTTGGCTAAGGCTTCTACACGAGGTTTTGCGCCTGCTAAGGCTTCAATTCGTGACCATTTTGATTTTAAACGCTGTTTTACATCCTCTTCTTGATCTTCTGTAATGTCATTATATGCTTCGTCTAAGTCTAAATTTTGAGGTAAATTTAATGGAATTACACGACTTTCATAGTAAATTTTAACTGTACTTTCATCAGCTACGGCTTGTGTCATATCATAAACATCGATATAGTTCCCAAAGACCATTTGCGTATTTTTATCCGTTGAAGCTACGGGCGTGCCCGTAAATCCTACAAACGTCGCATTCGGTAAAGCATCTCTTAAATATTTCGCATAACCATATTTAATGCCTTCCCCTTTATCATCGTATTTTGCATTAAAACCATATTGTGTACGATGCGCTTCATCTGCCATAACAATCACATTTTTACGTTCTGTTAGAGCAGCCATGGTCGTTTCATTTTGTTCAGGTTCAAATTTTTGCATGGTTGTAAATACAATACCACCCGACTCAACAGATAATAACGATTTTAATTCTTTACGTGTTTCAGCTTGTTTTGGTGTTTGTCTTAATAATCCTTTACCAGAGCGACCTTTTGATTTAACAAACGTACTGTATAGTTGGTTATCTAAATCATTACGGTCTGTTACGACAACTAATGTAGGATTATTAAGCATTTGAATTAATTTTCCAGAGAAAAAGACCATGGTTAAACTTTTACCAGATCCTTGAGTATGCCAAATAACGCCACCTTTACCATCACCATGCCCAGATGAAGCTAATAAAGCTCTATCAACAGCTTTATTAACAGCATAGTATTGATGATACGCTGCTAGAATTTTACTGATATGTCCTTTGCCATCATCTTGAAATAAAACAAAATATCGAATTAAATCAAGTAGTGTTTCAGGATTTAACATCCCATGAATCAGTACGTCTAAGCTAGCTAAACTTGATGAAGATTCCGTTTCTCCATCTTTAGAACGCCAAGTCATAAAACGATTATAGTTCGCAGTTAGTGAACCGGCTTTAGTGTTAATGCCATCACTTGTAACAAGCACTTCATTAAACGTAAATAATTGTGGAATACGCATCTTATACGTTTCTAATTGATGATAACCATCTTCGACGCCCACAGTTTCATTAGTTGAATTTTTAAGTTCAATCACAACGATAGGCAAGCCATTGATAAAAAGGACAATATCGGGACGTTTGGTATAGTCTCCATTAACAACAGTCAATTGATTAACAGCTAGAAAATCATTGTTTTGTGGATGTTCAAAATCAACGATTTTAACAATTTCTACAATCGATTGTCCTTCGTCGTCATAGTCTTCGATTTCAATACCATTAATCAAATTTTCATGAAAGGTAAGGTTATTTTCTAAAAGGTTGGGCGACTTCTCTAAAGTTAACTCGTGTATCGCTTTTTCGATAAAACGAGGATGAATCTCTGAGTTGATTTTTTTTAATGACTTTTCTAATCGTTCATGAAGAACAACGTCTTTATCACTTTTACGTTCAGGTGTTAGACCCATCACACTAATCTCATTACCTTTTTTATATTCATAGCCTAGTGATTGTAGCCATTCAAGAACAACTTGTTCTAAATCATCTTCATTAAATTGAAAGTTCATCCGTATTCACCTCAACATCATCAGGTATTTCTAATTCTCCAAACATAAGTTTAGGAAGGAGGGTGTCTCGTAACTCCTGTAATTTTAAATTTTCTTTTTGTTTAGTAAGTATTATTTTAAAATTAGAATCTACACATTTGTGAAATTTTTTTAATAAGTCGTTTATAGGTCTAATGATTTTTATTTTTGAAAACTGTGTTTTATTTAAATTTAAAGTTGCACTACCACCACTACCTAAGTCTTCAATATATTTTTTCATATTTTTAATATAAAAATATAAATAATATAAATCATTTTTCTTAGGTGTAAAACTATTAATTTGTTGATTAGTTAGTGTCTCACTAGAAGTGATAGAAACTAAACCTGGAGTGGCTATACAGCTTACACATAAAGAATTTTCAGGAATTATTTTATTTTTAACTTTTTCTATTCCTACTTCACTAATATATTTAATTGTATTTAATGAAAAAACATCTGTATGCATATCTGGAATCGTTAGAAAAGGAATACCTTTTTCAGAATAGTTATCTTTATTTTTTGTACTTGGAGTTTTACCAGTTATAATTAAATCATCTGCAAAGTCATTTATTGTTAAAACATTCCAGTTTTTAGGTATTTCTCCTAATTCGCTATCAATCATTTCTCCACCACTAGATTTATAAGGATTACCATTTTCATCTGGAAATTCAAAATCTACAAACCAACGTTTAAACAAAGTTTGTGATAGTTCCTCAAGGTTTGCTATTATTTTATTGTTATTATTTATTTTATAATTTATATTATAAATTATTTTACCTATATAATTTTGAATATACATAGAAGGTACTTTAATAATAACTTTTTCAAGTTCTTTTCTTCTAATACCTGTTACAGTAGTGCCACTTTCCCTAGCAAATAGTTCATGCTTAAAAAATGGCGTTTGCATATAAGCAAATAAATATTTAGAATTAACTATCTCATTATTTGCCTTTAAACCAAAAACTCTTTGACTTAAAATAATTTTTTCTTCAAAATCCCAATATAAAGTTTCACCTAATGGAGCCTCAGATGTTAGAAGGATATCTCCTTTATCTATTTCTTTTTTCATCCATTTTTTATATAGGCTTGCTTTTGCTTTATTCATACTATTTTGATTTACTAAATTCATGTTTTTTATATTTTTCGCTGAGATAGCTCTATAATCGCCGTCTTCACTCCAATTATCTTTTAGTTTTTTTGGAGTTTTTCCTCTGTAATCAATAATATCATTTACACAATCTATCAAATACATTTCTTTAAATTCCATAACCTAATCCCTCCAATGATTTACGGATTTGGTCTTCAAGTTCTTTTGATTTCGCAAATTGTTTGCTTAATTCAGAAGTAATGCGTTCCATTTTTTGTTCAAATGGTTCTTCATCTTCTTCAACATCAGCTAAACCTACATAACGTCCAGGCGTTAAAATATATTCATTATTCTTAACTTCTTCAATGTTAGCTACTTTACAAAAACCAGCTATATCTTCATAGGATTTATCGTTTGTACCTCTCCAAGCATGATACGTTTGTGCTACTTTTTGAATATCTTCATCTGAAAATTCTTTTAATGTTCTAGATACCATATGACCGATTTCACGAGCATCAATAAATAAAATTTCATTTCGTCGTTCTTTTTTACCATTTTGGCCTTTATTATTACTAATGAACCAAAGACATACAGGTATTTGAGTTGAGTAAAAGAGTTGTCCAGGTAAAGTGACAATACATTCTACTAAATCTTGTTCAATTAGATTTTTACGAATTTCTAATTCGTCTTTACCACTGGTAGACATTGATCCATTAGCTAATACAAAACCTGCTGTACCGTTAGGTGCTAATTTTGAAATCATATGTTCAATCCATGCATAGTTGGCATTACCTTTTGGCGGAATACCCAATTGCCAACGGTAATCATCAAGTAATCGTTCTTGCCCCCAATCACTTGCATTAAAAGGTGGATTGGCTAATATGTAATCTGCTTTTAATCCTTTATGTAAGTCATTATGGAATGTATCAGCATTTCGTTCACCTAAATTATTATCAATTCCACGAATCGCTAAGTTCATTTTAGCTAATTTCCAAGTGGTAGGATTAGACTCTTGTCCATAAATCGCGATATCGTCTAAGCGACCTTGATGTTTTTCAACGAAGCGTTCACTTTGTACAAACATCCCACCTGAACCGCAACATGGATCGTAAATGCGTCCTTTATAAGGTTCGATCATCTCAACTAATAACTTTACAATTGATGATGGTGTATAGAACTCTCCAGCATTTTTACCTTCCGCACTTGCAAACTTAGCAATAAAGTACTCATACACTCGACCTAATACATCTTGTTTACGACTCTCTGTATCGCCAACTTTAAATGTAAATAAATCAATAATATCGCCTAATTTTTCTTTATCTAACGCAGGACGCGCATATTCTTTAGGTAACACACCTTTTAATGATTCATTTTCCTTTTCAATCGCAATCATGGCTTTATCAATCAATTGTCCAATTTCGGGTTTTTTCGCATTATCATTGATATATTGCCATCTTGCTTCTTTTGGAACCCAGAAAATATTTTCTGCTAAATATTCATCTTGATCCTCTTCGTCAGCATAAGGATCTTGCTTCAATTCTTCATATTTTTCTTCAAAAGAATCTGATACATACTTTAAAAAAATTAAACCTAACGCTACATTTTTATATTCAGCAGCATCCATACTTCCTCTCAATTTATCGGCAGCCTGCCATAGCTTTTCTTCAAATCCAATAGTTGCCATTTAATAACACCTTTCAAATTATTCTTAGCTTAAATATAGCAAAATATTGAATTTTGATGTACATAATTTAATTGATTTTATAAAAAATAACAAATAGACTAAAAATATTAATTAGATTATTATTAAATAAAAGTGGAAAAAGGAGCGGTGTCGTAATATTGCTCTTATAAAATATAATTAGGTGGAATTATGAAAAATTTTAAAGTTCAAGAAGCTAAAGAAACTCCATTAAGTGCTCAAAATGCAAATGTATTCATTAAATGTGTTAAAAAATATAATTGGCTTAAAGACATAATAATAAATGGTTATTTCCAATATAGGTATGTAACTGAAGAAGTAGAATATTTAAATATAGAGACTACTGACTTAAGTGGAAAGAGAATTCCTATCGAAGACATTACGTTTCCAATGTTATGTTTTTGTGATATACCATTAAATCAGTTAAAAGATCATAATAAATGGTATGGAGACTATGCGATATGTATGAAAAAATCTTGGGGAGTAAACAAAAACCTACAGCCATTGCATTATGTATCGAATACTAGTGAGTATATTAAAATGTATCAAGAAGTGTTTAATAATATAGTTAATAAACCAGACACTGATGAAAAAGTATACGAATTTATATTCGCTTCATTATTTTTCTTAAAACATTTTAAAGGAAGTCAATATTGTGAAAAAACTGATAAAATAGAAGAGAAAATATTCATGGATGAACAAGAATGGAGAAGTATAAAATTAGTTGATGAAGATTTAGATCCTTTTTACATCAATGAAAATGGTGACTCTAAAAGAAATTATTATAATGAAGCTTTAACAAAATTATCAAGTAATAAATTAGAATTTAATTGTGATGATATTAGGTACATTATTGTTGAAAAAGAAGAGGACGTCATTCAGCTAATAAATGATATTAATTGCTCTAATTATGATGATCAAGAAAAAAGCTTACTCATTTCAAAAATAAGTGTCTTAAATCACTTAAGAGAGGATTTTATGTAATGCTTAGTAAAAAACAAATTAAAAAAACTTTAAATAGTGATAAAATGCCGTCATTAATTGTTAATGAATTAGACAGAGAATTGCAGAATAAATTGAAACGACAATATCCAAGTAAAGAAGAATTAATTAAAGAATTGAAGTATGACGCAGTTAATGAGAATTCTGCAGTATTAAAAAATGAATTGACGAGTAAACTAAAATTCAAACTTAAGGATTATCAAGATTCAAATGAATTTTTATTTTACTTAAAAAATAGTCAAAAGATGATTGAAATACATGATTATAAAATGGAGCAATTTTTTGAAGATATACCTCTTGAAGATAGTGATGTTTATAAATCTATTGCGAATAATGAAGATACAGAAACATATATAATAATGAAAGCTCCAAAATTTAATGAAGAAGATAAACTAAATATATCAATTAAAGTTGATGGGAAATTTAAAGGATTAGATTTTTATAGAATAGCATATGATAGTAAAAAAGAAATGAAATATTTATATCAGACCCGATATATAAAGATATTCATGTTAATAGAAAAAAATTTAGAATATATTAGTTGGGGATTTCATCATCTTTTTAATGAAAGTATAGGGGAAGTAAATACAATTAATATAATTGATACTTATAAAATGTTAATAGCGCTAGCTAGTGGCGAAATGTATACAACAAATAAGATAAAATTTAACAATGATTCAGCAAGTAAAAATAAAGAAATATTAGAATCTTTAAACAGAGATTTAAAATTATTTGAAATTATTCATGAATTTCAAAATTCGTTAGATAAAGAATTTAAGATATCCACCCCGTTTAACTCTAAAGAAATTATAGAAGGAGTAAAAACCTACTTTTTATTATATAAACAAAAACTAATATTGGAAGAAAAGCGTTTAGAAAGTTTACTAATCAAAACATCTTCCTTCGATTTAGAAGATATAAAAGGAAAAAAGTTCACCTTAATTCAAGAGGAAGAAGTAACAAAAACTATTTTTACTCAAAAAATCTCTTACACACAATATCAATGTTATTATCAAGTAAAATCCTCAGCCTATGAAAAATTACAAGATGATGAATTTAAACTAAAATTTAATCCTGAAGATGTAATTACTATTATTTTAAAAGCTTCATTCAATACAATCGAACCTATCGGATTAGAAAATATTGCTTTTGAAGAAGCGGAAACTTTAGATGCCTTTATTAGTAACTATAAATCAAATTAAATACTCTTTAAGATGGGTTTCACTCGTGAAATAAATAAAATTAAAAGATACTTTGGTTTCGTATTAATAGCACTGAATATAAGAAAGGTAACAGCTCAATAAGCTGAAAATAATACGAAAATTTATAAAAAAAGACGATTTCTATATTATATCAATAGAAATTGTCTTTCTTCATTTATTTAGAAATGTTATATCTACAGAATTTTTTAGTAAATTCACTGGTAGGGAGAAGGTAGACGTATCACACCAGCAAAACCTGCTAAAGATGCTAAGTTACACTTAGATAATCAATCCTCATAAAGAGAAAAAAGAACCCCTAAAAAGTTCAACTTTTTGGGGGTTACTTACTATTAAGAAGTATTTTTGATTAAGCATCTTTCATATCGTAATCACCAATATACTGATCAAGGCGATTTATTGTTTCTCTGATATCATCATGTGTCGTTAATGGGTTCGTTGTACATAAACGAATGACACGTTGGTTATTCAATACTGTGGTATAAGCAATGGCATAACCAGAATCAGCAATTTTTTGCGCAGCCATGCTATTGAGTTGATTATTTTGTGCTTCAGTTAAATCACTGTTTTCATATCTGAAGTTCACAATGGAAAGATTAGCGTGTGAGATAATACGCCAGTTATCGAGACTTGACACGTATTCTTCTGCATATTCTGCTAAACCTTCGCCGTATTTAATGCGCTCGATAATTTCATCTTCACCAATGACTTGCAGAGTAATCCATAATTTTAAAGAACGTGCAGGGCGTGTAAGTTCAATGCCTAACATTTCTGGATCAATCACATCATCATCTGAAGCAATATCATCCAAGTACTCAGCATCTTCGCCAAAGCTTTGCAGCAGATGATTCTTTTCTTTCACGATTACCATAGCGCAACTATATGTTTGGAATAGTAATTTGTGAGCATCCCAACTGGCACTATCTGAACGTTCAATGCCTTTAAATAAGTGTTGTGCTTTATCGGATAAGATATGTGATAGTCCATAAGCACCGTCTACATGGAGCCATAGATTGTAGTGATTACAAATATCTCCAAGTGTGGTGAAATCATCGACAGAACCTGTATTAGTCGTGCCTGCAGTCGCAATCACCATAGCAGGTTTATAACCTTCTTCAATATCTTTATCAATTGCGGCTTTTAAGCTATCTGTATTCATTGTAAAGTCATCGTTGTACTCAATTCTGCGGATATTATTTTTAAGGAAGCCTGCAACATGCAAGGCTTTGCCTACAGAATGATGCGTTTGAGATGTAAGATAAACGGTTGCTTTTTTAATATCTTCCATTTCTACCTGTGCATCTCTAGCCGCAACGATAGCTGTTAAATTGGCCATTGAACCGCCAGATACAAAGACACCACCGGCCGGTTTGATCTCATAACCGATTTTTCCTACCAAGTAGTTAATTAAATTACGCTCAATATTAATTGGCAGCGTCGCATTGGCAAAATTAGAGGCATGGATATTATTTGCTGTTGTTAAAATGTCTCCAAGCCATGATAGACGTGATGCTGGACCTGGTATAAATGAGAATGAACGTGGATGGTTCGGACGATATAAATAATTCAGCACTTCATTATTTAAATCTTTGAGTACTTCATAGATATCTCGCCCTTTATTCGGCACTTCCATCTTTTCATATTTCTCTCTCAACTCGAGCGGTGCCTGTTGTGTCGCAGGTAAGTCTCCAATATCTCTAGATAAATATTTATTAACTTCATCTCTGATAATCGTCTCTAAGTCGATATTGTTCTCATTGAATTCCATTTCCATACTCTCTCCTTCAATTATATTTTTAATAAAAGACAGACGTATTAATTACGACGTTTTACTACAATATAAATGATAGCAGATATTAATAAAACCACGCTAACCATAACGACGAAACCCAGAAGGTGGCGCCCCAATGAATAACGTGCTGTGCTTTAACACTCGGTGCATGTGCGCCTTTCAGAAATTGACGAGGGTAATCGACTTGCAGATTATCATCTGTGATTTTCAATTTGTATTGATGCTTGTCTTTTGGAATTCGATAACTACCCCGTAGAACAGGGGACGAGGACCTCATCTTGATGATCCCAATTGGCTTGGTTAAAAAGAAATCGATAATCCTCGTAGAATAGAGAAAAAGTATTAAAAATATATTTGATTTGATAAAATATTCTGCAAAAAAGAGAAACAAAAATAACTTTCATATAAATAATTTCTTTGCGATTAAGTTGGAATTAGAAATACTAAATACAAATAACAGCGAATGGAATGCATATTATTGAGGAATTGGATGTGTAGTGCAATTTCGAGAGTTACTACTTAAGAAAATAAAAAGAAGAAAACAAACAATAAGAATTAAATCTGAAGCAAGATATAAAAGCAAATATTTTTGCTACAATTATATTAGTAAATACTTTATTAATTAGCATACGACTGAAAGCGAAGTAACAGCTAATAATGTTCCAGATATAGACATTAGTGTTATGAAAGAACAATATTACCATCTAGAAAATGTAATTTTTTAAAAAACTGAAGATAAAGTAGACTATTCTGTGAGTTTTCATGTTAAGAATTCTGGACTTGGGGATGTAGTATAAATATGGTTTAGTAGAAAATGACGCTGGAGCTGTAGCTGAGATTGACTATCAAGAATTAACTAAAGTAGATTATTACCCATCAACAAAAATCCAAGATTTAACACTATCTAATAATAGTGCGAATAATGAAGTTTAAAAATGAAAAACTGATAATAGCGAATCAAACTAAAGTAATCAATTACAGAATTCAAGTACTACTCAAGCCTCAAACAAATATTGAAACTCAAACACAAGTTAAGAATAATACACTGTCAGAAACAGATGAACAGTCTAATGCCGATTTAGTCCAGTAATAGCCTCTGTATTATTAGCCGCACGATTATTATCAATAATTAAATAAAGTTAATATTAAATAATAAAAATCCTTCAAATTATTTGTTGAAAAAATAATAACTTTGAAGGTTTTTTAGCAAAATCACTGATAGGGAGAAGCGTACCACAAATAAAACTAAAAAATAGATTATGAAAAATATATCTTTGGAGAGTGTCGAATGAGAGACATAGAAGTAGAAAAAAACCTATAAGATGATGAAAGAACAGGATAAAATAAATTTTGGTAAATATCATAAGACACTATTACATATACATACTCCAGGATCATATGATTTCAAATTATATGATGAATGGAATAAACAATATTTCTATCTATTA
>ERZ1023508.390-NODE-390-length-11714-cov-28.066301_pt1 | contig 11714 bp, 9 predicted proteins | sample MGYA00380548_ERZ1023508 | MGnify/ENA primary metagenome ERZ1023508 (study PRJEB33173, sample SAMEA4830311) | metagenome | study: EMG produced TPA metagenomics assembly of the PRJEB25223 data set...
CAGCAACCTTCATTAAATTAGATATAGAAGTCTGGGACAAATATAGATGTCTCAGGCTTTTTTCATTTAGGCAGTAGATGACTGAATTGAAAATGTAAAGTCCTACTTCTTTAAAGAACTACTTATTTAATTTATGAAAATTAGTAGTTCTTATGCATGTGCTTTAGCTCAAGTAAACCATTACCCTAGTCACCCTTGTCTTGTTTACATAAGTAGGACTACGAATTCTCAATTAAAAAATTTGTTTTCTGTCTCACTTCCTTCTATATTAGGGAAATCAGTATAAAGACACTCATATCAATGTTATGATGATAGTAATGAATAAAAAATAAATTGAATAGTTTATTTTCTGTAGTAGTCATAAATATTAATAGGAAAAGGATGAGCGTTTTGAGAAAAATAAAGAAAGCAATCATACCAGCTGCTGGATTGGGTACACGTTTTTTACCAGCTACGAAAGCGATGCCCAAAGAGATGTTGCCTATTTTAGATAAACCTACGATTCAATACATAGTAGAAGAAGCGGCACGAGCAGGCATCGAAGATATTATTATAGTGACAGGTAAACACAAACGTGCTATTGAAGATCATTTTGATAATCAAAAGGAATTAGAAATGATTCTTCAGGAAAAAGGTAAAACAGATTTATTAGAAAAAGTTAAATATTCTACAGAACTTGCAAACATTTTTTATGTTCGACAAAAAGAACAAAAAGGACTAGGTCATGCAATATATTCGGCAAGACAATTTATTGGTGATGAACCATTTGCTGTCTTATTAGGTGATGACATCGTTGAATCAGATAATCCAGCTATTAAGCAACTGATTGAAGCTTATGAAGAAACGGGGAAATCTGTCATCGGTGTTCAAGAGGTGGATGAAGCACAAACACATCGTTATGGTATTATTGATCCACTACAAAAGTTTGGTAGAAAATATGAAGTGAATGAATTTGTAGAAAAACCAAAACAAGGCACTGCGCCTTCTAATTTAGCTATTATGGGGCGTTATGTTCTAACGCCTGATATTTTTGATTACTTAGCTACGCAAGGAGAGGGTGCAGGCGGAGAAATTCAACTCACTGATGCCATAGAACGCTTGAACAGAGCAGATCAAGTCTATGCATATGATTTTGAGGGTGACCGTTATGATGTTGGTGAAAAATTAGGTTTTGTAAAAACGACGATAGAGTACGCTTTAAAAGATGAATCAATGCATGATGAGTTAGTTGAGTTTATAAAAAAACTGAAGCTAAATTAAATGACGATGAATTTAAAAAAGTATTAGCTAAAAAGTTTAATGTAATGACGTCTTTTTAAAAGTCATATGGAGTGATTGATAATGAAGCAAAAGAAAACCAATGCAATGAGAATGCTTGACCGAAGTAAAATACCGTATGAAGTTAATACTTATGAAGTTTCAGAAATACATATGGATGGTGAAAGTGTAGCTGAAAAGGTAGGCGTGGATCCCGGTCTTGTATATAAAACTCTTGTACTTGAGAATACAAATCACGCTCATTTTGTGTTTGTTATTCCAGTTCGCGAATCTTTAGATATGAAAGCGGCAGCGCACGCGGTGGGAGAGAAGAAACTGCATTTAATGCCACTTGATGATTTGAAAAAAATTACTGGATATATCAGGGGTGGTTGCTCACCTATTGGTATGAAACGCGCATTTCCAACGATAATAGATCAACAAGCAATGGACATCGATACCCTTTATGTAAGTGGTGGTGAACGGGGCACACAGATTAAAATAGATGTTAGAGACTTAATTAATGTGACGAAGGCAAAGATTGTCGAAGTCATACATAAATAAAAGCATGTAATAACAAAGCGGCAGACAGGAATCTGATTATATAGATTGCTGTCTGTCATTTTTTTGTATATAAGTATTTAAGATAACTCAATTTGCAACCACATGATGAACTACAAACGAGTATTAGATTTTAGATGAATAAATAACGTGTTTGTTCATATTATACAAACGATAAAAGATTAAGTTTGTGATGATAAAATTTAACGTAGCGCTTTATTTACAAATAACTAAAAATGACAATTAATAGAACTTTTAAGGTTGTATATGACTGTTTTTGATTGTTTTTGACGAAAAATGATTGAAAAAAGAAAGCGTAAACATTATAATGACATTGAGATGAGGTGAAGCGATGATAACGGAAAAACGCCATGAACTAATTTTGACTGAATTGTCAAAACAAGATTTTTTAACGTTACAAGAATTAATTGAACGCACAGGTTATAGTGCTTCAACAATTCGGCGTGATTTATCAAAATTGCAGAAATTCGGGAAACTCAAAAGAGTACATGGAGGTGCAACGCTAAATCAATCATCTGCATTAGAACCTAACTTGGCGGATAAAAGAAGTACCAATTTAAGGGAGAAACAAGAAATTGGTAGGCTGGCAGCAAGTCAAATTGAAAATCGAGATTGTGTGTTTTTAGATGCCGGTTCAACAACATTGGAAATGATTCCTTATATCAAAGCGAGTGACATTATTGTTGTTACAAACGGCCTAACACATGTTGAAGAACTATTAAAACATGGCATCAGAACACTGATTATAGGTGGGGAAGTCAAATCTACCACATTTGCAACCGTTGGTGCGAGCGCTTTAGAAACATTGCGTCGTTATCGATTTGATAAAGTGTTTTTAGGAATGAATGGTATTGATTTGAAATATGGTTTGACGACACCAGATGAACAAGAAGCAATTATAAAGCATCATGCCATGCAATTAGGTACACAAGTTTATGTATTGATAGACCACGATAAATACGAAAAAGTTTATTTTGCACATGTACCTTTAGAAGAAGGGGTTTCAATCATTACTTCCAAAAAGGCACAATCACTTAAACAATTTCATCTGTTTGCTGGTCAATATAATTTTATTGGAGGCACATTATGATTTATACGGTAACTTTTAATCCTTCTATTGACTACATTATGTTCGCAAATGATTTTGAACTTAATGGATTAAATCGCGCCACGGAAACATATAAATTTGCAGGCGGTAAAGGCATTAATGTATCAAGAGTGCTTAAAACACTTGATGTATCATCAACGGCACTTGGATTTGCGGGTGGTTTTCCTGGTCAATTTATCGCAGAAACATTAGCTAAATCAGATATAGTTACGAACTTTGTACAAGTTAATGAAGATACAAGAATTAATGTTAAATTAAAAACTGGGAAAGAAACAGAAATTAATGCACCTGGACCGCAAATAACAGATGAACAGTTCGAAACATTGTTAACACAAATTAAAAAAACCACAAAAGAGGATACGGTTATAGTTGCTGGGAGCATTCCGAAAAGTGTACCGAATGATGCATATGAACAAATTGCTCAAATCACTAATGCAACGGGAGCCAAACTAGTGGTTGATGCAGAAAAAGATTTAGTTGAATCGGTATTGGGGTATCATCCTTTATTTATTAAACCGAATAAAGACGAGTTAGAAGTGATGTTTAATACTACGATTGAGACTGATCAAGATGTAATCAAGTATGCGACTGAAATATTAACAAGGGGTGCGCAATCGGTCATTATCTCGTTAGGCGGTGAAGGCGCAGTTTATGTCGATGCACAACAGAGCTTTAAAGCCATTGTGCCTAACGGTCACGTAGTTAATACAGTAGGATCAGGAGATAGTACGGTTGCTGGTATGGTTGCCGGTCTTGAGGCTGGATTGCCAATTAAAGAAGCATTTAAACAAGCAGTGTCTGCTGGAACCGCTACAGCATTTAACGAGGATTTGGCTACAGCAACTGCGATTGAAGATATTAAAAAGCAAGTCGTTATTACGACATTAGGTGGGAGGGAGTAATATGAGAATTACTGAGTTATTAACAAAAGATACAATTGCTATGGATTTATCAGCTTCAGACAAAAATGGTGTTATCGATGAATTAGTCAATCAGCTGAATCAGGCAGGTAAATTGAATGATTTAACAAGTTTTAAAGAAGCGATTCATAATCGTGAATCCCAAAGTACAACAGGTATTGGTGAAGGTATAGCGATTCCACATGCTAAAGTAGCTGCAGTTAATACACCTGCAATCGCATTTGGTAAGTCTAAAACAGGTGTGGATTATCAAAGTTTAGATATGCAACCAGCACATTTATTCTTTATGATTGCAGCACCTGAAGGCGGTGCTCAAACACATTTAGATGCTTTAGCTAAATTATCTGGAATTCTGATGGATGAAAATGTCAGAGCATCATTATTACATGCGGAGTCACCAGAAGAAGTCCTTAACATTATCGATAAAGCTGATGATGAAGCAACGGAAGAAGAAGCCGCAGAAGCACAAGGCACGCCTGCTTCAACTACGGATTCAAACGAGCCATACATTTTAGCTGTAACAGCGTGTCCAACCGGTATCGCACATACGTATATGGCACGTGATGCTTTGAAAAAACAAGCTGAAAAAATGAACGTTAAAATAAAAGTAGAAACAAATGGCTCAGGTGGTATTAAGAATCACCTGACTGACGAGGATATCCAAAACGCAACAGGTGTCATCGTAGCAGCGGATGTACATGTAGAAACAGATCGTTTTGATGGTAAAAATGTCGTGGAAGTACCTGTAGCAGATGGGATTAAACGTCCAGAAGAATTAATTCATTTAGCGCAAGATACTTCGCGTAAACCATTTGTAGCTAAAGGTGGTAATACGGTAAATAAAGGCGCTGCAAGTAATGAAAAACAAGGTGTAGGTAAGACAATATATAAACACTTGATGAATGGTGTTTCTAATATGTTACCACTTGTTATTGCTGGTGGTATCTTAATGGCGATTGCTTTCTTATTTGGCGCAAATTCATTTGATCCAAAGAGTTCTGAATACAATGCCTTTGCTGAGCAATTGTGGAATATAGGTAACAAGAGCGCATTCATGTTTATTATTCCTATTCTTGCTGGTTACATTGCACGTAGTATTGCGGATAAACCAGGTTTTGCAGCAGGACTTGTAGGTGGTTTGCTTGCTAGTACAGGAGATTCTGGATTTATCGGTGGTATCATTGCAGGTTTCTTAGCAGGTTACTTAACATTAGGTATTAAGAAATTAACAAGTGGTATGCCACAATCATTAGAAGGATTGAAGCCAACGTTAATATTCCCAGTATTGTCTGTGTCTATTACTGGTTTGCTTATGATTTATGTGATTAATCCGCCTGCTTCTTGGTTGAATAATACATTATTGAATGGTTTACAAAGTTTATCTGGCACGAATATTATGTTACTCGGATTAGTCGTCGGTGCAATGATGGCAATTGATATGGGAGGACCGTTTAATAAAGCGGCCTATGTGTTCTCAGTAGCTGCATTAACAGAAGGAAATGCAGCACCTATCACGGCAGCAATGATTGGTGGTATGGTGCCACCACTTGCTATTGCAACAGCGATGTTAATCTTCCGTAAAAAATTCACCAAAGAACAAAAAGGTTCTATTGTACCAAACTATGTTATGGGCTTGTCCTTTATTACAGAGGGTGCCATTCCGTTTGCAGCCGCTGACCCACTTAGAGTTATCCCATCAATGATGGTTGGCTCAGGTGTAGCCGGTGCCATTGCATTAGGACTAGGCTCTTCAATTCAAGCACCACATGGTGGGATTATCGTCATCTTAGGTACGGACTTTAGTCATGTGTTGCAATCACTTATCGCAATAATTGTTGGCGCTATCGTGGCAGCAATCATTTATGGTTTATTAAAACCAAAATTAACGCAAGATGAAATACAATCTTCAGAAGCTATGAATGAGTAAAGTAGATTTATCGTAATAGCTTAGATTAAAAAAGTCAGAAACGTCTCATGTCATGAGTGCGATTTCTGGCTTTTTTTGTTTTATGAATTTTAGGATTAAAAACTTTTGAATATAATATTGACACTTGATTTGGTAAAATGTGAATAAAGACTGCAATAAAGATGCATAGAGTAAATAAACTTAAAGAAGGTTGAAAAAATGAGCGAATATGTTATTGAAAATGGACGGATTTATACTGAGACAGAGACAATAGAGCGAGGCTACCTCGTTATTAACAATGAGAAAATAACTGAAATTAAATCGGGAGACTATCACGGAGATTTAACAACAATTGATGCGCAAGGACAACATATTATACCTGGATTTATAGATATTCATATGCATGGTGGATATGGGGAAGATGCTATGGATGCTTCTTATGATGGGTTGAAACATTTATCTGAATCACTATTGTCAGAAGGAACTACGAGTTATCTAGCGACGACAATGACGCAATCTGATGAAAACATCACGAAAGCATTAGAAAATATAGTGAATTACCAAAAAGCGCAAGATCAATACAATGCAGCAACTATTGTCGGTGTACATTTAGAAGGACCGTTTATATCTGAACATAAAGTAGGCGCACAAAATCCAGCTTATGTTCAAAGACCTACTGTCGCAAAAGTTGAACAATTTCAAACCACAGCTAATAATCAAATAAAAGTAATTACCTTTGCACCAGAAGTTGAAGGTGCGCATGAAACACTAGAGGCATTACATAAAGAGATTCAATTTTCAATTGGACATACAGTCGCTACTTTTGATGAGGTAAATGATGCTGTTGCACATGGTGCCAAACATGTTACACATCTTTATAATGCTGGAACATCATTTGAACACCGAGAGCCAGGGGTCTTTGGTGCTGCTTGGTTGAATGATCAATTAAGTACGGAATTGATTGTTGATGGTATTCACTCACATCCTGCAGCCGTTAAAATTGCCTATAAACAAAAAGGGAATGCGCGCTTCTTTTTAATCACAGATGCTATGAGAGCTAAAGGCATGCTTGATGGAGAATATGATTTAGGTGGGCAAAATGTAATTGTTAAAGGGTCCGAGGCGCGTTTAGCTTCTGGCGCATTAGCGGGAAGTATATTGAAAATGAATACCGGCTTGAAAAACTTAATCAACTTTACAGGTGATACATTAGATCATTTATGGCGTGTAACGAGTCTAAACCAAGCGATAGCTTTAAATATTGATACACAAACAGGCAGTTTGGAAGTTGGGAAAGATGCAGATATTGTCATAGTCAATGACGATATCGACGTGCTAGCAACGATTAAATCTGGTAAGATTCACAAGTTTAAATCAGTACTTTAATGTAATAATAAATCTTTTTGAAAATTGATTTTAAGAATGGATTAATTACAAAAGTTGACTTAAGTTGTCATTTAGGTTTAAATGTTATGTTAGAATATTGATTTTTAAGCATGTAAATAACAAGAACTGTATCCATTATGATAAAATAAAAGAAATGCGTATTTTTAGGGAGGTGTCGCAATGGGGAGGATTTAGTATTCAACATAGTCATGCATAATAAAAAAAATACTTATGTTCGGTCACCTTTTGTGACACGAAATATGGAGGTGAATCCCTAGAAATAGGGAACTAATTGGAAACAGTGACCATAATGAATTTAGTAATATTTTTTCTTTTAATAGCATTAACAACGGTATTCGTAGGATCGGAATTTGCTTTAGTAAAAGTGCGTAGTACAAGAATCGATCAACTCGCTGCGGAAGGTAATGGTAGCGCACGCGTAGTTAAAAAAATGATAAAAAATCTAGACTATTACTTATCGGCATGTCAACTCGGTATAACAGTAACGTCATTAGGTTTAGGTTGGTTAGGTGAACCAACTTTCGACAAATTATTGCATCCATTATTTGAACTGATTCATTTACCAGATGCTTTAACTACTACAATTTCATTTATCGTATCCTTTATTATCGTGACATACTTGCACGTAGTATTGGGTGAGTTGGCACCGAAGACATTAGCGATTCAACATACTGAAAAATTAGCATTGTTATATTCAAGACCACTTTATTATTTTGGTGTCGTTATGAAACCATTAATTTGGTTAATGAATGGTTCAGCAAGGATGATTATTCGTATGTTCGGCGTTGACCCAGATGCGAATAACGATGCAATGTCAGAAGAAGAAATAAAAATCATAATTAATAATAGCTATAACGGTGGAGAAATCAATCAAACAGAATTAGCTTATATGCAAAATATCTTTTCATTCGATGAAAGACAGTCTAAAGATATCATGGTTCCCCGTACACAAATGATTACAATGAATGAGCCATTTAATGTAGACGAATTGTTAGAAACGATTAAAGAACATCAATTCACACGTTATCCAATCACAGCAGATGGAGATAAAGACCATGTGAAAGGCTTTATTAATGTTAAAGAATTTTTAACAGAATATGCTTCTGGTAAACAAATTAAAGTAAGTAACTACATTCATGATTTACCTATGATTTCAGAAACAACACGTATTAGTGATGCACTGGTACGTATGCAGCGTGAACATGTTCATATTAGTTTGATAATTGATGAATATGGCGGTACTGCTGGTATCTTGACAATGGAAGATATATTAGAAGAAATTGTTGGTGAAATCCGTGATGAGTTTGACGATGATGAAGTCAATGATATTGTTAAAGTAACGGAAAATAGATACCAAATTAATGGTCGTGTGTTATTAGATGATTTAAACGATCAACTTGGCATTGAATTTGAGGATTCAGAAGATATAGATACCATTGGCGGTTGGTTACAAGCACATAATACCAATTTACAGCAAAATGATTATGTGGATACTGAATACGATAGATGGGTTATTTCAGAAATTGATAATCATCAAATTATCACAGTTATTTTAGAATTAGAACATAATAAAACAAGACCAACTTTAGAAGAACTTGAAGAAGAAGAAGAAAACGATTAATCTAATTCCAGTTTCAGATGGAATAGTTATACGAAATCCTGACAAAGCATCAATGCTTTGTTGGGGTTTTTTGATTTTTACATATATGAAAAGATGATATAGTGTATTTTAGTAACAGTATTGGTAATATGTGCAGGATTTAGAAGCATAAATGAAAAGGGGTTTGAATTATGTTAGAAGACGTATATTATTTAAACAACGGTTATCCTATGCCGAAAGTTGGATTAGGTGTCTATAAAATTACTGATGACGAAATGAATGTTTCAGTAGCAACAGCACTAGATGCTGGTTATCGTGCATTTGATACTGCCTATTTTTATAAAAATGAAATAGCCTTAGGCAATGCATTAAAAAAAGCTGACATTCCGCGTGAAGATTTATTTATTACATCAAAATTATGGAATGATTATCAGGGTTATGACCGTACAATTGAATTTTTTACTAAATCTATTGAAAATTTAGGTACTGATTACCTAGATTTATTTTTAATACATTGGCCATGTGAAGCAGATGACTTATTTATAGAAAGTTATAAAGCTATGGAGGCATTATATGAAGCGGGTAGAATACGTGCGATTGGTGTATGTAACTTTAAACAACACCATTTAGAGAAATTAATGAGTGAAACAGATATCGTGCCAGCTGTGAATCAAATTGAAGTACATCCTTACTTTAATCAACAAGAACTGCAAGCATACTGTGATAGTAAAGATATTGCTGTTACAGCGTGGATGCCGTTGATGAGAAATCGAGGTTTACTTGAACATGAAGTCATTTTAAAACTAGCAGAACGCTATGAGAAGACACCGGCTCAAATTGTGTTACGTTGGCATCTTGCACATAACCGACTTATTATTCCAAAATCAAAGACACCTGAACGTATTAAAGAAAATTATGATATCTTCGATTTTAATCTTGAGCTCACAGATATCGCAGAAATTGATGCAATGAATCGTGATGAAAGACAAGGTAAAGATCCAGATGAAGTACGCATCGGTACATTAAAATAAACGAAAGATGAGTCTGGGACATAAATAGTTGTCTCAGACTCTTTTTCGTTTAGGCAGTAGATGACTGAATTGAAAATACGCTTATATCAAGCTTTTTTCAATCCTAGTCATCCTTGCCGGGGTGGGACTACGAAATCTCTATTAAAAAATTTGATTTCTGTCCCACTCCCTTTATTTATTGTTGCAATGGTTATTGTTTTCAAATAGTTCCAATAGTTGATAGACTTAATGTAACAATTTATATCTTTAATCATTTTAAATTTCAGTCAATATGATTGGTTGAGTAAAAATCGTTTTTACTGAGTTTATGAACATTAAATTGACATGAACGTGTTAATTTAAGCAAAGGCAGAAACTAAGCATATACATTAAGTTTTACCATTGAACATTAAGGCTATATAAAGATTGTGTAAATTTAATTGATTTAGATAGCATGATGTAGGTGGGAATTGATAAAGTAAAATTGAAGTAATTGAAATGAAGGTGTTTAGGTATGCAAATCAGAGTTATAGTACCTTGTTATAATGAAGGTGAAGTGATTTTAAAAACGTATGAAAAATTGACTGAGATTTTATCGAAAGATAGTCAGTACCATCACTATGACTACGATATATTATTTGTAGATGATGGTAGTAAAGACAAAACAATTAATTATATACAAGATATGGCTACAAAAGATCATCACGTGAAATTTATTTCATTTAGCCGAAACTTTGGTAAAGAATCTGCAATGATAGCTGGCTACCAACATAGTAAAGACTGTGATGGTGTGATTATGATAGATGCCGATTTACAACATCCGCCGGAACTCATCCCTCAGATGATTGAAGGTTATATGGACGGTTACGATCAAGTGATAGCTAAGCGTGATAGAATTGGTGAAAAACAATCCAGAAAAGTAATGACTAAAATTTATTATAAATTAATTAATCAATTTGTTGAAGATATTAAACTAGAAGACGGTATTGGAGACTTTAGATTACTGAGTCAACGTGCTGTTATATCACTCACACAATTAGATGAATATAATCGTTTTTCAAAAGGATTATATGAGTGGATTGGTTATAATACCAAAGTGTTTACGTATGAAAATGTAGAGCGTGAAGATGGCGAATCAAAATGGTCATTTAGTAAATTATTAAATTACGGTATAGATGGCTTAATTTCTTTTAATAATAAACCATTACGGGCCATGATATATCTTGGGCTTATCGTGTTCTTTATTAGTTTACTTTATATAGGATACATTTCAGTCGGTATTATGATTCGTGGTGTGGAAACGCCAGGTTATTTCTCTACGATTGCCGCTATCTTATTACTCGGTGGGATACAGTTGACATCCATTGGTATTGTAGGCGAATATATTGGACGTATTTATTATGAAGTGAAACAACGTCCAAAATACATCGTCCAAGCAACGAACTTTAACTATGCGTGTGATAATAATAAACAAAATATAAATCAAGACATTAACCATGAAATCGAACGCAACGATCGACAACATGAAATGTCTGAAAAAAGTAAATCAGAAAAAGAATTAATTAAAAACAGATGAGTTACCTGTTAATTGTTAAGCGTATTGAAAGTTAGTGTGCATAATGATTTTGCAACACACGCGATACAAGGTGGACACTTGATAAGTGGCTAGCTTGTATCGCTTTTTTATTTATATAAAGTGCAATTAGGACTAATAATATTATGATAAATGGTCAACAAAGACATAGAAAAAAAGCCAATTTCGATTATTCGAAATTGGCTTTTAAAAATTGCGATTATTTTTTACGTAATTTACCAAAAATAAATGATACAACTGCTACTAAGATAATTGTACCGATAAGTGCTGGGAACACAGCGATGCCACCTAAGTGCCAACCCCAATCTCCAAGTAGCCAAGAACCTAATG
>ERZ1023508.391-NODE-391-length-11590-cov-30.868314_pt1 | contig 11590 bp, 25 predicted proteins | sample MGYA00380548_ERZ1023508 | MGnify/ENA primary metagenome ERZ1023508 (study PRJEB33173, sample SAMEA4830311) | metagenome | study: EMG produced TPA metagenomics assembly of the PRJEB25223 data set...
TTTTGCATGTTAGTCATCGTATATTACCACCTACTCTCACGGTTAAGCACCTTTGTTTGACGTATAAAAAAAGACACTGCATAAACAGTGCCTAATGATTATGTTTTGTTATTTATTTGAGTTTATGTACTCATGTCACACCTCTATGTCACATCAATACATAAAAATAAGTTACCCGTGTGCTCTCACGGATAACTCACAAGAAAGAAAAAGCTATATTACAAACTAATTAAAAATAAAAAGTATCACTGTATTTCTATATATGGTGATATGAAAGATGATACTGATGAAAATGGTAACGAATATAAGAAATATCGTAATTGTAAGATTCAATAAAACTACCCGTCACTCTGACGGATAGTTAAGCAATCGGATGCGCAACGTCTAGTTAAAGACGATAAACACTTGTCCAATCACTTCGATATTGAATACCCCACCATAGTGCGAAAGGATAAACACTATGTCTTGTGAGGTAATTCTTACAATATCATAATACACCGATTATAAACGGACTTACACACTTCAAAAGTCCACCTTACACATAACCTATAAATTCTGCTAATCTATTTATCATCGCGTCACGTCGTCTTAATATGCTCGTCTTACTTGTACCGAAGTAGTCAGCTATATCCTCCCACTCACTGCAACCAATCGGACATTCCCAATATCTCAAACGCATTAAGTCTTGTGTATCTTCGTCCGATTCATAAATAAGTTTGTCTACACCTTTTACAATGTTACGTAAGTTGTTATAACGATTGTCACTTAACTTCTTAATTGATTCTCTCTCAATAGGATTGCCTGGTATATTACTCTTACCTGCGCCTACATTCTCGGGTTCGTGGTTTTCTAGTAGTTCATACTCTCTTACTTTTAACTCTCGTCTGTAGCGTTCTATGTTCTTGATATAATCTTCTAACTTCTTTATATCATGTCGTTCAATCGTTATCATACTTACCCTCCATTCCTTTAGTTTCCTTTTTTATTAATTCGCTTTTTGTATTCTTCGTACTTTAAATTTTGAAAATCATTACCGCCGTCATATTCATCCATTTTACTTAATATACTTTCTAAAGCTACAATTTCACCGATTTTAACATGGGTACTACGGTCTTTATCGTTTTGCATCATCAAAATTAAACTAAGAACTAGAGTCTTTAATCTAATCCACTTAGATTTATAAAACATCACTTACCCTCCAACTTATCTTTCAAGGTCTTAATTTCATAATCTTTCACTTCTAACTGATGTTTTAGATCATTCTGTTCAAGTATAGAGCCAAATAGTAGTAAAACTAATATAATGATTGCTATTACGCCCCACATTGTTTGACCACCTCTAAATTAGGTTTGTGTTCTAGTACACGTCCGTTAAAACTACATGCATCTTCTTTAGCTGAATATAAATCGTCGTAAGATAAAGCTTCAAATACATTGTCAGTGATTATGCATGTGTTTCCATAACTACCTATATATTTTTTCACTAAATATACTCCTTTTTTTAACTCAACCACGTATTTGCCTATGTTGTTTTTATTATCCTTATTTTTCAACCAAGATACCTCTCTTTCTAAATGTAACTTATCTAATTGCAATCCATGTTTATCTTCCTGTAACTCATTAACTCTTTTCTCTGCTTTAATCCACTTATATATAGCAAAAATACACAGTACTAACACAATTGTTACCGATAATAAACTTATCCAAATCACTTTAATAACCTCCGTATACGCCATTTAAATGAGCGTGGTCATTCTCGTCAAAGTCCTTAGGCACTTCCACCTCATCGTTTGCAGTTAACTTGTAATACAACTCTCTACCAATCCATTTACCTAACTCATACATAGCGATAGTAAACCAAATCTTTAATATTCGTTTAATCAACCTATTCACTCCTTACCTAATATTCTTTTAATCTCTGCTACTAAGTTGTAATTAGGTATTGCATTAATTTACGACCTCATATGTCTTTTGGAATATATCCGGCTTAACTGGATAAAATTCACCATGAACACCCTTGATGACATAATCATTTACATCTGCTATCATTGGTCCTTCAAGTGTCATAATCATAATACTAGGATTATGTTTATCAGATTTAAACAACAAACTATTATAATCACCTATCCATTCCGCAATTTCCTCTGCACTTTCAATATCTGTATATTGTATAAACTCGATTTCTATTGGTTTCTTTCTAGCTTTTTTAATATTCATTTTCTCACTCCTCGTTACTCTTTATTTTTAAATTTCAAAGTCACTACATCTCTAAAATGTTGGTTTCTTGTATGCGTTTCTGAAATTTTATAATTAGTTATCATTTCAATAACTTCATAATCTACTAGGTTCAGACGAGATATGTGAATATTAGTTTCATCTTTTCCGTCAAATAATCTTTTTAATATTTTTATTGTCGGTTGTTCAAAGCCTTTCACTTCCCCAGCACCTCTTTTACTCTTTCGTATATGTCTTTAGAATCCTGTTGATCCAAAGCCTTGCTCTCCTCTTTCTGATTCACTGCTAAACTCCTTTACTTCTTTTAACTCTGGTGTCCAAATAGGTACGATAACGAGTTGTGCGAGTTTGTCGCCTTTTTTAATAACATAGCTTGTGTTTCTTGGTTTAAAAATATCTAGCGGATTAGAGCTTTGCTCATCAATTGGTGCGTTAAAGCTTCCGTCGTCAATCATTTCATCTTTTATATCTTTATAGATAAATTCATCTGCATTTACTACTTCAATATCATTCTTAATATTAATCTTCATATTACCTTGAAAACCTGCGTCTATCTTTCCTGTTTCAATCACTAAATGCGTTTTGCTACTTACACCACTACGACTAGTTAATAGTCCTACATACCCTTCAGGTATGTTTACAGCTACATCTGTTTTAATTACTGCTTTCTCCTGTGGCTCAAGTATTACTGTTTCTGCTGAATAGATATCGTACCCAGCATCTAATCTATCTCTCTTCGGCATAGTCGCATTTTCTGTTAATAATTTAATTTCTAGTTCTTTAGTCATTTATTGTTCCTCCATTTTCTACTAAACTCTTTGAATTACTTTCAACAATCTTGTCGTACAGCTCCGCCTTACGATACACCTCGTTAAGCTCTTTGATTAACAAACACCCGTCATGCCCTGTAAAAGCTGTAGAGGATACTATGCAACGTTGGATAAATTCTCTATTGTCCATTGCAAGCCTCCAGTTTCCGTCTTAATTCAGCTATATCCTTTATTAATTCATCACGTTGTTTGAGTAAACTGTCACGTTCTCTTTTTACTTTCTTCAATCTAGCGTCCATAACACTAGATACAAACTTAGCTTCTGCATTCATCTATTTATCCCTCATTCCATTTAGAATTCTCTTTCAAAAGCCCTGCATTTCTTAACTCATCATTCAAACTACGTTTCCCGTCCTCGTACCACACATTAGCTAGGTATCTACCGAACACATCGCTCTTGTAGGTCTGTACGTATATCCTCTTGCCTTCTACACACGCTTTAGTAAAGTCGGTAGCTTCTTTATAGTTCTCTTGACCTCTTTCAGGTGTATCTACATTAAGTAACCTTACTCTACGTTCTGCAGTTGTCTTGAAGCCTAAATCCAGTAAAATATCTATCGTGTCACCATCAACTACATTGGTGCATATAGCTTGGAAAGTGTATAAATGATTTTTTATATCTATCTCAAACACTCCCTGTTCTTTTTAATATCGTTTTCACTAACTTTCATCGTCACTCTGTTTCCTGCTACTTTAACCACAAAGCCTTTAACACCTAGCTGTCTTAGTTCACGCTGTAATTCTGTAGGTGTCTTGCCTTGCGTGTTGTATCTGTATCGTTGGTTGATCGTGTCGGACAGTATCATTCAATAACACCAACAATCGCATCTACTACATTTACAGTCACTGCATTACCTGCTTGTTTATATAATTGTGATTTACTCACACCACTATTTTCAGCTTTATAGAACTGTTCATCAGTAAAACCCTGAAGTCGCCAGCATTCAAGTGGCGTAAGTTTTCTAATTCTGATTTCGTTGGTTACTACTCCCTGATTAACTTCGCCTGCTTGTAATGTCTGTGCTACTTGTTTACCTACACAACCACGTCTTGTTTTGCTATTAGGAAAACTTGTATTAACTCTATCGCCTTCCATAGCTTCTGTATATCCTTTTTTAGTTGCTTCTCTAATCGCTATACCGTGTCTATCTTGGCTAGTTAATGTAAACATTGAATCGTTATCCTCTTTAAAACGTCTACCGTTTTGTCGTTTGTTTACTCTATCAGGTGTCAATACTGGAATAGCCACTTGCTTAGCTCCTTTATAATCTCTTGCGGCAATAGTTGGACTTAAGCCATTCACATCATGTACGTTATGTGCTTTGTGATTTGTGTTAGATGTATTGCCAACCACTGCAACTTTGGGTTGTCTATCCCCACCTTGCATAGTATTAAGTGTAGGACTAACCTTATTGACACTGTGCACTCTATCCCTTTCTAAGTAATCATATTGGTTTAGTTTTCCGCTCAAATCTTCATTAAGCGTTAACTTCTTTGTTTTTTCTTCAGATAAGTAGTAACTCTCATCTACATCTGTTTCTAGGATATCGATTAGTCGTGTATCAACATTTGTTTGTTTTTTGAGTAGGTTAAATAACTTAGGTTCTTTCCAAACGTCTTTGCGTGTAACTAAGATATACACTCGTTCTCTATTTTGTGGAACTCCCCAGTATTTACTGTTAAACACGCCCCACTCGACGAAATACCCCAGTTCATCCAACGCTTGAACGATTGTTCCATAAGTTCTCCCTTTGTCGTGTGAGAGTAACCCTTTGACGTTTTCCAATAAAACATAAGATGGTTGGATCTCTTTAATCGCCCTTGCAATATGAAAGAAGATTGTCCCTCTTGTATCCTCAAACCCTCTGCGCTTCCCTGCAATACTAAAGGTTTGGCAAGGAAACCCACCTGTGATAATGTCGACCTGTCCTCTGTAAATTCGAAAATGTTCATCTGCGATTGATGTAATGTCATCAAGTTCCTCCTCATCTTCTGTATTGTAGATTGCTTTATAACTTTGTTTTGCGTATTTATCTATTTCTGCGAATGCCACACATTCGTGATCGTGTTTTTCTAATGCAGAGCGAAATCCTCCTATTCCACTACATATATCAATGAATTTCATGCGTTCATCTCCTCATATTCGTCTGCCCACATGTACATCAATCCGTCACTTACATGTTTACGGTTACACTTTCTAGCAATGTTGCGTCTGTCTATGAATAACAATTTTTGAGCTTCTACTGTACTTGCGAATTCTTCAACAATTTGGTTGTCGCTATCTACTAGATATACTGGTTTAGATACGCCTTTATTTCTGCGATACACTCTATATTTCTGTAATGTAGATTGGAATAGGTTATCTGCCATAAGATTGTTATACCTACTGTCCTTAGGGTACGCATGTAATCCGTTTTTCAAATTACCGATAAACGTTTCGTATACAATATCTGCTGCACGATATTTCTTATTCTTATAAATAACTGTGGAAATACCGTTACAACCATTCGCAAATTTATATTTACCATCAGGTCTTTTCATTCTGCCTAAGTTACTTACATATAAGTCGTACTTCTCGCTATACTTCCAAATTTCATCTTTTGCTACAACTCTTTCGTTAAACTCCTGTTTCTTATTTACTCTTGGCATAGTGTCGGTGAAGAAGCACTTCAACTTATCGTTATATGTGCCACGTTCCTTTTGGTACCACAGTGTGTTTAGTGGAATACCTGTAATGTTGTGCAAATGAGATAGTTCTGTCTTAGTTACTGTGTGAGTGAATGGTTCGTACATATACACCATAATTAACTCTCCCACTTTTCAAATACTCTATTTAGGTACCAACGCGCTTTGTCTAAATCTTCTTTTCCGTTCTTACGATTAGCTCGACTGATATACTTAATTGCATTACCAATCGCAAATGCTAACTCTGGTTTGTAATCTTTAGTAACCTGCTCTATGAAATCTATAATTTCTATATCTCCATACGTATAATGCGACGGGTGGTTAACCTTTTCATCTAATGTCTTTTCAACTTCTTTACTAGTTGATTTAGGCAAACTGATAAAGTCAGTATTTTCATTAATCATTGCTACTCTGCCATCGGTTAATTTTACGTAAGCATAATATTTTTGGTTTTCATCACAGTATACTTGCTGCACCTCAGAGTATTGATCTATGTTGCTAGCATCTCTAAATACAATTCTTTCTCCTACACTCAAATCTTTAATACTCATGATCTAACCACCTTTCTAGGAAAGATGTCATTCTCCATAAGATACGTGCACCATTTACCACGAGAGTGTTTTTGATTTACTGTGAATAAATGTGGTTTCTTACGTCTTAGGTCCAATTCTTTTTGTCGCTCTAGTCTTACCAACCTCATTCTGTCCTCGTGTTCTAATTGAGATAGTCGTTTTCTCTCTTTCGTTTCTGTGTCTTGTTCGTTATAATCTTCGAATAAAGCTTCTTCAGGACTATAGCCAGAATACTTAATGCGTCTTACAATGAGCTTCCAAGGTGTACCTGTGTATTCAGCTTCGTGTACATCTTCTACTGGTAATAAGTGTTTTTGCTCTTTAGTTCTGACAACGTAATATAATTTATTGTTTTTAAATTCAACAGTTCTATTTCTTGCTAATTCCATTTACTCCACCTCTAAATCATCTATGTCTATATCGTAATTCAATACATCTCTCGGACTTTCTAACAATTGTTCTATAAAATCTTCTATTGCGTCAGAAGGTGTTTGACCTTTTTCAACTGGAACAAACGCATTAACATGACCTTTAATCGTAAAATCTAATCTCGTTTGAACTTCATAGCTATTCATTTATCTGACACCTCTTTCTTCTTTTTCTTTCGTCTAGCTTTTAAAAGTTCTTCGTACGTTATCCACTCTTGCCCTGTGTATTTAGGTGCTTTACATATCCATGTGAGTGGTATTTCTCTGTTTTGATATCTGAATATCTTCGCTTTCAACTTCGCTACTTCTGTTGGCATACCTTTGACGTCAATCACTTCAAGCAGCTTGTTTTCTTTCCATAATGCAAAGTCGGCTATATATTCTGTTTTACGTTGGTTATCAAACTTAGGTAGCAACTCATATCTAGGTTGTAATTCGATATGATCATATTCCTTGCCTAAGTTACGTTCTAAATATTGGTAGAAGTCACATTCAATTTTGCTATCGAACACGACACCTTTATATTCAACTTTTTTAGAATTGTATTTACTCAAAGTTCCACCTCAAAATAATAATTCGTTAATTGTCATTTGCTGTTGCAGTTCTTCTTTTCTGAAAAGCTTATGTTTGCGTTTCAGTTTTTCTAGTTCATCTTTCGTTACTGTTCCTGAGAATGTGTTTCTAAAGTGTATGCCTGCATAGTTACCTAGTTTGAATGTATCTTCTCCTAACGGCGTTACACTGCACATCTTCCAACCGTCAATCTGATATAACGTGTATTGCTTTTTAAGTCCGTCGATAAGTCCCATCTGGTTGCCTCCACTTCGTTTCATTCATGATTAACTCCTGAACTTTTTCATATTCGTCAAATGGTGATATCGTTTTGTTTTCTAACAAACGTTTAACTGCCCAGCCTGACTCAATAAGCGTCTTAGCTATTAATGGGTCGTTTTGATAATCTTCTCGATACATAACGCCTAACAACTTTTGATATTCAACTACTTTCATGTGAAGAACCTCTGCGTTTTCTTGTAGTACTCAAACTCAACTACACCTGTTTCTCCGTCTTTATTTTTTGCGATGTTACATTCAACAATTGACTTGCCTGAGTCATCAACATCATCACGGTTGTAGTAATCATCTCGATATAACAACATAGCTAAACTTGCATCTGCTTCAATTCCACCTGCTTCTTTCATGTCAGATAGCATAGGTCTTTTGTCATTTCTTGTTTCTACACCTCTGCTCAATTGAGATAGCAACACAATAATTGCACCTGTTTCATTTGCAATAATCTTCAAATCTCGCGATATCTTTTCGATACCATTACGACGATCTAACTTACTGTCTGTCTGCATAAGTTGTAAGTAGTCAATGAAGATAACCTGTTGCACATCTTTGTTCTTCATCGCTTGTTTACGTACATCATGTGTAGTAATATTGCTTTTATCGTGTATATCTATATCAAGTTTGAGTATTCTGTCTGCTGCAGTTGTTAAACGTGTTAATTCATCCGGTTCTAAATCTTTAATTTCTTTGATACGAGTTAGTTCTATCCCAGTTTCTGCTGATAACATCCTTTTCAATACAGACACGCCAGTTGTCTCTAGACTGAAGAATGAAGTTTTATAGCCTTGAGACGCTATATTAAGCATCATATTAAGCGCAAACCCCGTTTTACCTACTGACGGTCTCGCAGCGATTACAATCAACTGTGTAGGTTCTAAACCACCTATTTTGTAATCCACCAGTTTATAACCTGTATTGATTTTTTGTTTTGGTTCTTCGCTATATAATTCTTCGACAAAGTGATCTACAATTTTTTTAGTCCCACTTTCTTCACTTGCACTAATTAAACTGACCTTTTGTAGTTTGTTAAGCATTTCATCAAAATTTTGTATATTCGGATCAGAATTGAATTCTTGTAATACGTTTTGCGTACGCTCTATTTGATAAAGATTGAGCAAATCTTGTTGGTATCTTTCAAAGAATCCGTAACCTATAAATTTTGAGTTATACAAATTTGAAATGGTGTCCATATCTAGGAATGACTTATCTTTTGTGGTTTTTAAATAGATTTCGTTATGATCTACCTTACCGACTTCGAATACATATTCCATAAATGACTTCATACCATCATGTGAGAACATTTCCGGTCTCACACGTAACTTCTCAATTATGTCCGGTTTTTGAAGTAAACTAGCAACGATTGTACTTTCGATTTCATGACGTTCATTCATCGTCACTCACTCCAAACTCACTTAACTTCTTTCTGAAGTCGTCTAATATCTTTTTACGTTGTGCTACGTATTCTGGATCATTTTTCATTCTCCAACGATGTCTAGCAGTTTTTTCGTCGACAGGTTCTTCTTTTACGACTTTGACTTCTTTCCTCATTATGTTTGGAATACTAGGTGGATAAGGATTAGCATCATTGATATATTGCATTACTGTTTTTTTAGTCGGTTCATAATCCCCGTTTTGGCTCAAAATGTTAACCCATGTTTCTAATTTAGGTCTGTCAAAGTCAATGTTGTATACATGTCTAATTGTTTTAATTACTTCTAGGGCTTGTTGTTTAGTCATAGGCATTAACTTTCATCTCCTAGCTCTTTCTCCATTTGAGCAATTACATCATCTGTTACAGTTTTTTTATTTTTAGGTTTAATTTTATTTTCAGCCTCTTTTTTATTCTTAACGTTCTCTTTAGCCCAGTTGTTTAACACTTTGATTAGGTAACCTGCATGACAACCTTTGTCTTTTGTATAATCAGTAGCTACTTCAACAACTTCATCTGCATGTTGTCCAATATCATCAATGGCATATCCTATCTGTTCCATTTGGTTAGGAGTTAAATTATGAGTAAGGTTACTCATGATGTAATTAATTGAGTTTTTGAAGATATCTTTATCTACTTCTTTTTCTCTTTCTTCTTCTACTTCTTTATCTTCTTCTATATCTGTTGCGTGACTGTCACGTGAAGTCACGTGACTATCTAAAAGTTTTTGTTTTTTTCTTTGCTTTTGTTTACGCAAACGGTTTTGTTCTCTTATCTTTTCTAAACCTTCGATGTTCTGATGTTTTTCCCAATTAGATACTTTAAAGACACCATTCACTTCTTCAATCATGCTTAGCTTTTCGAATGTTTGTAACGCTAATCTTATTGAATTGATAGGTCTATTAAATTCGTTAGCTAACATTTCTTCGTTATAGGGTAGACTTTCGGATAACATAATGTATCCTTGTTCGTTATACTTTCCAGCTAATGTCAGCAACTTAACCCATAAAGTGATGATTGTATCTCGTTCTGGCAGTGCTTCTATATACTTGATTTTGCTATCATCGAACATTCCAACTTTTAATTTAATCCACGATACTTCAGCCATTTACTTCTCCTTTCAACATTCGGTTGAGTCGTTCATCTACGGACACCCAACTTTCATATAATTTGTATTTCTCATTAAAACTATCTATACCTATTTGGTGCTGCTCTTTATGATGTCTTGAACATAGCGCTAATACTTTGTTGTCTGTGTGATCTATCTTTCGTCTGTTACGTCCTCGACCTACTGTGTGATAATGCGCAAGTTCTGCTCGTGGCGTTCCGCATATTACACAGTTACGATTGACTGTTGACCAGTAAAGGAACGCTTTATCATTTTTGAGTAAGTCACTTGTCTTATAATTAAGTGGTATATTGTTGTGAAACACCCAGTCGAGAATAACTTCTATAATTTGTTTAGCTTGTTCTCTTGTGCAGTCGCTCAATGAGAGGCGTTTTTCATAGCCGTAGAGGACTTCTACGTAATCCATGAACAAATACCTCATATAGTCACGGGGTTGTCCTGTATATGCTTCTATGTCGTTACAGAGCGCAAATATCTTTCTGCGCTGCTTATCTGTAATCTTGAATGGATCTACAACTCTTACATCTGCTTCTACTTCGTAACCGTTGTCTAAAAGCAATGATGTTTTGTTATCTAGTTCTACTCCTTTGATGACTACAGTCGTTGTACCGTCATCTTCTGTAATGTAGTTTTTTATTACTACCATCTAACCAGTCCAATCAGAACGGCAACATATCATCGGTAATGTCAATAGGTCCATTTGCATTTGCGAATGGATTTTTACTTTTTGTCTGTGTAGTATGTTCTTGTTGTTTTTGAGGTTGGTTGTTACCTTTGCTATCTAAGAATTCAATTCTATTTGCAATCACTCGTACTACTGAACGATTGTTACCTTCTTTATCTTGGAAACGGTCTTGCTTCAAGTTGCCTTCGATTAAAACTTTGCTTCCCTTACCGCAATAGTCGTTTAATAGTTGTGCAGTTTTGCCAAACGCTACGATGTCAAAGAATGATGTGTCATCTTTTTTGAATGGATTGTCCACTGCCATAGAGAAGTTAGTTACTTGTGTTTGTCCTGCTTGTTTAAGTTCTAAATCTTTAGTGATACGTCCTGTTAAAATAGTTAAATTAGTCATTCGAATTCTCCTTATCTAATTGTTTTAGTCCTGCATCTAGTTTTTGATGTGCATTTGCTATATCTTTTTTAGTAACTTTGTTAATGTTTTGAATACCTAACCAACGCATTGTTTTGTCTAGCGTTGCGTCTCTACCTTTTTCTTGAGATAAAGTTACAAACTGGTTGATACGTTCTTCTAATTCTGTAATGTCATTGTCGTTAGCGCTTGGAACTTCTTCCCCGTTATATATATAAAGGCCTAGACCATGTAATGCTGCAGCTTTAACGAAACAACGTTTTTGAGCTTTGTTAATATCGAATGTTGTCGCGCTACCCTTTGCTAAAGATTTGTTTCTAAAATCCAATACTGGAAGCCA
>ERZ1023508.398-NODE-398-length-11375-cov-6.285866_pt1 | contig 11375 bp, 9 predicted proteins | sample MGYA00380548_ERZ1023508 | MGnify/ENA primary metagenome ERZ1023508 (study PRJEB33173, sample SAMEA4830311) | metagenome | study: EMG produced TPA metagenomics assembly of the PRJEB25223 data set...
CTGTTGTATTGGTGCGTCGCGCGCGATTGTGGCTCGAGCAGTCTTTGGGCCAACACAGTCTTTGGTCGCTCATCCCTTTATGGGCCCGATGACGGCCAGGCATACGCGCTGCTGCGTATGGGCGCGCATGGTGAGCGCGACACGCTGGTCGCGCTATATTCCATCACCCGGGGAAACCGGCAGGCGTACCTCCAAGTCGAACAACTCACTCCCACAGAGCCGATGGGCGATCTGTTGCCGAATCCGGCGACTCTGCTGAGGCAGCTCCGGCAGGACCGTAAACTCGTTCTGCCCGAAACGGCTGGGCCCGAAGATACTGATTGGTCTGCGCTGGTAACCCGGGCATTGCAGATGGACAGTACATTGCGCGTCGTACTCGACGGCCCCCACGCCGCGGCGTGGCGGGAGATGCTTGTCTCGGGTGGCATCAGACAAGGCAGGATCGAGGTCGATGCGGCAGGTGACGACGTGACTGGCTTGGAGATACGCGTAATACGTTGACCCGGATTGCCTGGCAGATCGGCACTTCGATTGGGTACAACAGTCGAACTGCGTATTGATCCCAAACCAAGGAGCTGAATCATGAGGGCAGTGATCGTTCTACTCTCCATGGCAATGTTGGCAGGATGTGCCGGCAAGACGGCATATCGTGACAATTGCGCAGCCGAGCTTGACGCTGGATGGAAAGAGCAGAGCTTGGCAGAGGCCGAAGGGTTTGCCGGTACGGTCAGTTACTCGAAGGCAATCACCTTATTGAGCGCGGCGAAAACACAACAACAGTTCGAAGGTTTTCGGGGCTGCGTGAACAAGGCAAAACGCGCGCGGTTTTATCTGAAGGAATCTCGCGCAGGCCGATAAGTACGACGACCGGCCAAATGCGCGGCGTGGCTGGTCCGTTTCCATTCCAAACGTTTCTGCTGCTTTGCCGGGTGGCCAGGGTGCATTAGCATCGGTTCCGCCGACAGAAGGAGAGTTGGATGCGGACCAGGCTGAGCGACTGCCTTCAGGCGGTCAACGAAGTACTGCTAGGTAAGGACCAGCAAGTCAGATTGGCTCTGACTTGCATTTTGGCCAGAGGGCATCTGCTTATCGAGGACCTGCCCGGAATGGGCAAAACCACATTGAGCCATGCGCTGGCGAAGGTTCTGGGGTTGGGCTTCCAGCGGATCCAGTTCACGTCAGACCTACTGCCCGGCGATATCCTCGGTACATCCGTCTTTGACCGAAATACCAGTCAGTTCGTGTTTCATCCTGGCCCCATATTCGCCGAACTGATCCTGGCGGACGAAATAAATCGGGCGACGCCCAAAAGCCAGAGCGCGCTGCTCGAAGCGATGGAAGAGGGCCAGGTCACCATAGAGGGTGCCACTCGACCCTTGCCTGATCCGTTTTTTGTGATCGCTACACAGAACCCGATTTCCTCGGGTGGCACGTTCGCGCTTCCCGACTCTCAACTTGACCGCTTCCTTATGAGGCTATCGCTGGGTTATCCCGCGAAAGCCGCAGAACGGGCGTTGCTGCTCGGCGAATCGCGACGGGATCTGATGCCCCGCCTGGATACGGTTCTCGACCGAGAGGCGCTGGTATCCCTTCAGGCATTCGTACCCGGCATCCGAGCCAGCGACGCGTTGATCGATTACGTGCTGCGCCTGGTTGATGCTACGCGTACCCAGCCGCAATTCGCGCTTGGCCTTTCGCCTCGCGCGAGTCTCGCGCTGCTGTCGGCGTCGCGTGCCTGGGCGATGCTGGAAGGCCGCGACTATGTCATCCCTGAGGATGTTCAGGCGGTACTTCCATCTGTCGCTGGGCATCGTCTCCGGGAGCGGTCGGAGCAAGGGATGTCGCAGGGCAGTGGCACCCTGGTGCGTTGGCTGCTGACAGAAGTTCCTGCGCTTTGATGCGGCGCCCTGACCGGCGTCGCGGCTGGGACCGCTGGCTGGCGAAGCGCGTGCAGCCAGCAAATCCAACGAGGCTTACCCAACGCCGCATCTACATCCTGCCGACGTTGCAGGGCGTTGGATTTGCTGGCGTGTTGCTGGTTATGCTGCTGGCTGCGATCAATTACCAAAACAGCCTGGCTTATGCGCTTCCGTTCCTGCTTGCCGCAGTCGTGTTCGTCTCGGTCTTGCATACGTATCGCAATCTGGTAGGCCTTACCTTGAGTGCTGCGTCAACCCCAGCAGTCTTCCTCGGCGAGGAGGCCATCTTCGGCGTCCGTCTCGACGGATTAGGCCGCACGCGGCACGCGGTCTCGCTGGGGTGGCAGGCGCTCCCCGAATCCGCCCAGTGGATGGACGTTGAGTCAAATGTGTTGGCATCCGTCCATATCCCTCTCGAAACCCACCGCAGGGGCCGTTTGCGTCCAGGCCGTCTGCGTGTCGAAAGCCGATTCCCGCTCGGCCTGATACAAGCCTGGAGTTGGGTGGATCTGGACCAATCCGTCCTTGTCTACCCTCGGCCCCTGGAGGGTCAACTTCCCCTGGCGCGACGGGTCGATAGCGAGGTGCAGTCCGGTGAATCCGCACCGGTTGGCGTATCCGGCGTCGATGATTATCAAGGTTTGCGGGTCTACCAGCCCGGTGACCCGAAGCGCCGTTTGCACTGGAAAGCGTATTCGCGCGGGCAGGGCTTGCTGGTTAAGGACTTCACTTCGGCGGCAGGGCAGGAGCTCGCACTGGACTTCGACGTAATGGACGGGCCGGTCGAGGCGCGCCTGTCGCTTCTATGTCACGCCGTCCTGAATTTGTCCGAGCGGGGCCAGGCCTTTTCGCTCCGCCTTCCAGGCGTGATAGTCCCAGCGGGACAAGGTGAGACCCATCGGGCTTCGTGCCTTGAGGCGCTTGCGCTTCACGGAGCGCATGCATGAGTCGTCCCGTCGCGAGCGCATCCATACCGCGCACAAGTCTTACCTGGCTGCTAGCCGCCCAGGTCCTGGTGATATTCCCCCATCTGACCTACCTGCCAATATGGGTTTCATTGCTCTGGGTCGGTTGCGCAATCTGGCGTATTCAGATGTACCGAATGCGTGCCCGCTACCCAAATGGATGGATCAAGGCGCTTCTGATGGCCGGGACGATTACAGGCGTCTACCTGTCGCGGGGCGGCCTCGTCGGACTCGACGCCGCGGTGGTGCTGTTGATATCCGCATTTGTGCTCAAGCTCGTTGAAATGAAATCGCGCCGAGACGCACTCGTGGTCATCTACCTCGGCTTCTTTGCAGTCCTCACGCGATACTTGTTCGATAGCGAAATTTCCACTGCTGCCATTAGTGTGCTTCCCACGATCGCCTTGCTATGCGCGCTGGTAGGGCTTCAGCACAGTGGGTTCACGGGCCGGATCAAAGGCCCGCTGAGTTTGTCGCTTACGCTGCTGGCACAAGCTATCCCGCTGATGCTCGTACTGTTTCTATTCTTCCCTCGTCTGGGGCCACTCTGGTCGCTGCCACAGCCGAGCAATAAAGGAATAACCGGACTGTCCGACAGCATGGCACCGGGCGAGATTGCAGAACTTAGTCAGTCAGGCGAACTGGCTTTCCGAGCCAGCTTCGAGACGCCGTCGCCGCAGCGAAGCGAGCTGTATTGGCGGGCGCTGACGCTCGATCAATTCGACGGTAGGCGGTGGTCACAAACGCCCTCGGACTTCGCTTCGCCACCCCCTGCGTGGGAGCAAAAGGGGCCTGTGATACGTTACAGCGTCATCATGGAACGAAGCGCAAAGCCGTGGCTCCCCGTGCTTGATGTAGCAGCACCCAACCCATCCGATGGCCGGCTGCTCGAGGATTTCCGAGTGGAGCATCCTCGGCCAGTCGACCGCACGTTGCTTTACACGATGACGTCCTGGCCCTCAGGTGTAAGAGAATCAGACCAGGCGAGCGCAGCCGTCGTTCGAAGCACACAGTTGCCAGTTCGAGGTGAACCCAAGGCCCGGGAATGGGCTTCTCGGCTACGACAACAGTTTCCCGACGACCATGAATTGGTCGGCGCCGTATTAAGGCATTTTCGCGAGCAACCCTACGTTTATACGCTGCGTCCCCCTGCGCTGGAGCGAAACGCCATCGACGGGTTCCTGTTCGATACACGCCGGGGCTTCTGCGAACATTATGCCGGGGCGACTGCGTTCGTGCTGCGTGCGGCGGGCATACCGGCTCGCGTGGTCATAGGCTATCAGGGTGGCGAGTCGAACCAGACTGCGGGCTACGTGCAAGTCCGCCAGTTCGATGCCCATGCCTGGGTGGAGTTCTGGACCGCTGAATCGGGTTGGGAACGAATCGACCCGACATTCCAGGTGGCACCTGAACGGATCGAGCGGGGTCTTGAAGAGGCTGTCGCGAACGAGCGTAGTTTCCTCGAGAACACGCCGTTTTCTCCGTTGCACTATCGGCACCTTGGCTGGATGAACACCCTTCGGCTGGAATGGGACGCTGTTAATTATGGCTGGCAGCGGTGGGTTCTGGGCTATCAGGGGGAGCAGCAAAGTCATTTCCTTCAGCGGCTGACCGGGGAGCGGGACACGCTCACACTCATCATGTTCGCTGTGGCTGGTTTGGCAATCATATTCGCTGCGCTGTGCTTACTGGTTCTGAAACCGTGGCGCCGCCGTTTACCAGCAGAGCAGCGGGCATTCGAACGTTATGAGAACCTGCTTCGTCGCCACGGCGTCGTGCGCCATGCCTCCGAGGGCCCACGCACCTTTGCGGCGCGCGCTGCCCGTGAGCTGCCTGCCGCGGCCGCGCCGATACGAGCGTTCGCCCTTGCTTACGAGCACTACCATTACAACGGTCCGCAGACACATGCCGAACGGGCTTCATTCACGGCACTTTTGAAGGATGTGCACCAGGTGCTTGGTGGACGACGTTAGACGTCCGCCAAACACACCTATCAAAGCTTCAGCTGACCGATTGCCTTGTTGAGGTCACCAGCCAGCGTGGCCAGCTCGCCGCTCGTTGCTGCAGAGGCCAGAGTCTGCTGGACGGTTTGCTCCGTCACGTCGCGAATGCCGGTCACCGACCGAGTCATTTCTTCAGCTACCTGGCTCTGCTGTTCCGCCGCCACTGCGATCTGCGTATTGCTTTCACGCATCAGGGCAACGGCGCTTGTGATGTTGGCAAGCGCTGTACCTGCATCGTTGGCTTGCCTGACACAATCGTCAGCGCGCAAAGAGCTTTCCTGCATGAACTCTACGGCGTCTCGTGTTCCTGCCTGTAAGGTATCGATCATTCGGGTGATCTCGTCGGTCGACTCCTGAACGCGTTTCGCCAGGCTACGGACCTCATCAGCGACCACAGCGAAACCTCTGCCCATTTCGCCAGCACGCGCAGCCTCGATTGCGGCATTGAGTGCGAGCAGGTTGGTCTGCTCGGCGATGCTGTGGATCACACTCACCACGCTACTGATGCTACGGCTATCCGCTGCGAGGCGTTCGATCATTTCAGCCGTCTGCTGGACGCCCTGAGACAAGCTGGAAATGGACTCACCAACGCGATGCACGACCGCTTGCCCTTCGCCGGCGAGCGCATCGGCAGATTGTGATTGGTCACGGGTATCAGCGGCGTGCTGCGCAATGTGATGAACAGTCGCAGACATTTCGTTGATCGCGGTTGCCGCCTGGTCCGTTTCGCTTTGTTGGCCCAACATTCCGTGACGTACATCTTTCATACTGGCCGCAAGCTTGGCCGCGCCCTCGTCGAGGCGCGAGGCCGTTTGTGCGACTGTTTGTACGATACGCTGGTAACCGGCCTGCATGGCATTGAAGGCCTTCGCCATCTCACCGACCTCATCGCGGCTGTCGAGCGGGACACGTGCAGACAGGTCTCCGCTGCGTTCCACTTCGAGCATCACGTCTCGCAACGTATTGAGATGGCTCAGTATGAACCGGATCAGGAGTTGGGAGGCCGCAAGCAGAACCACCATCAGTACGCAGACAACAAATGCATAACTAACGAAGCGCTCTTCCAGGACCTCGCTAACGCTCGGCGCGTTCGCAAGCACCGCGACGCGGCGGCCGTCGGACAGCGTCGCAATCGCAGCACCGACCGCGGGATTACTGCCCCAGATGCGCTCAGCGTCGAATTCCACCCAGCCCTGCGCGGTACCAGGCAGCGCCCGGAGAGCGACGGGTAGCGAGGAGGTCTCGGAAAGATTGAACCAGCGGCCATTGTTGGGAAGAGCTGCACCATTGGGCCAGCTGGCAAGCGATTGCGCCTCCGCTCGTGCCAGGGATTGCACGGTTTGCACACGACCATGCTGCTCTTGAAAGAGGGCATGTACTACGAGCATCAGCGTCGTAAAGAATGCGACGGCATTGACTGCCCAGAACTTGTACTTCAGTGAGATATCTCGCATCAGGCCTGCCATCAACTGCATTGCTATTGTTTGAATGGCGCGCCACGACCACGCGATATGGCGCGCCAATGCTGAGTGGCTGGTATCAACTCGGGTGAGCCACTCGTACTTTCATTAGGTTAGCGGCTTTTTTCCGCTGATCTTTAATGCAGATCAAGCGTCTGGAGGTATCGCAAAAAAGCGCCGGGCGCAGTCGGTCGTATGTCTCGCCAGCGCTAATGGTGATTCGCCCCGATGATGCGCAACTGTCTCTGCGACATGCGGCAGATAGGCCGGCTCATTGCGGCTACGCTTTGGTTTAGGCCGTAGTGAGCGAGGAAGAAGATAGGGCGCATCGCTTTCGATCATTAGTCGACCAGCCGGTACGTCCCTGACAAGCGCGTGAAGATGACGGCCGCGGCGTTCATCACAGATCCAGCCTGTGATGCCTATGTGAAGATCGAGGTCGAGGTAGGCATGCAATGCATCTCTATCGCCCGTGAAGCAATGCACAACAATGTTGGTCAACGCATCACGGTGATCCTTGAGAATGGCAAGGGCGCGGGTCGCAGCGTCGCGCTCATGAACGAACACAGGCAATCCGTGACGCGACGCCAGTGACAGCTGTGCTTCGAATGCGCGTTCCTGCTGAGGACGAGGCGAAAAGTCGCGGTTGAAGTCGAGTCCGCATTCGCCTACAGCCTTGACGCGCGGGTGCCGTAGCAGCGTATCGAAATGCTGTTCCAGCGCGCTGTCCCAATCGCGAGCATCGTGGGGATGCAGGCCGGCCGTAGAGAAAAGCGTCTGGCCAAATGGATCAGCGTCCTGACAGAACGCCACGGCGGCGTCGCTGGTTCTGCGATCCGTTCCGGTCAATATCATCTGCGACACCCCTGATGCGCGGGCGCGTTCCACGACCGCCAAGCGGTCTTCGCTGAACTGCTCGTTTAGCAGGTTCAGGCCAATGTCGATCAATTCCATGAATGCGCTGTGGTGCCGGGTCGGCCCTGAATGGAGGAAGGTTCAGTCTATCGAAAAATGCGGGCCGCCGCGGCAGCAGTGCTAGGGCGTGGCCTTGGGAAGAGGCCAGATTCAGAGAGGCTCGTAATGTCCGATTGGAGATGCGACGGGTATTGATTCGTATAGCACGATGTCGCAGACCGACCAGCGTATCGGTGGAATCTCGGTAGGCTGGCGCATCGTTGCATGACGAGCCAATGTCACATGCGGTGCATATGGGCGATCGTCCACGTTCAGACCAAGCGCTCGAAGTTTAGCTGCGAGGGTTGCCTGGAGCTGTATCAGCGCATGCGGCGCAGAGGAGGGAGCAAGGTGCATCAGGCCGCCTGGCCAGCAGCGGCTTATGTCGAATTCGATCTCGAAGCACGGCGGAAAGGGCAACTCATCACACATGTGCAGAAGTGTATTCAGGTGGCTATCCGAAACACTGCCCAGAAACGCGAGTGTGACGTGAAAATCCCCGGCTGGCGTAGGTCGACCCTGCTCGGTGCCGGATTGATATGCTTTCAGGAGCGGTACGATGCCGGGTGGGCAAGGGAGCCCAAAGAACAGTCGTTTCGGCATCAGGTTGCCTTGACAGTGGGAGGGGCGCTGCCTAGCATGCCACCTCAGCGCCGATTTAGTCAGCTACTTGCGGGGCGCCGGAGAGATCCGAAATACCGCTAAAGCGCTGGTTCGGTGATGCCTCCCACCGCTTTCCAGCGGTTAGAGAGAGGCGGAGATCATCTGAATGTCCAACCCCCAGCCTTCGCTGAGACTGGCCCCAATCACCAGCCTCACACTTCGCAATCCGCGCATACTGCTTGTCGGTGCTCATCAGCCTACGCTGCTCCGCTATATCGATGGCTGGCCACGGCGGTGGTCGCGACCCCACACATGCCTCATCCGCTTCGCCGAGTCGGCCGATAAGCTGCATATGTATGGCAGTGACAGCTTTGATTTCGTGGTCGTACACGCGCCCGAGGCGGGCGATGTCGAACGTACAGTCGGGGAGCTGGTACGGGTCGCTCGTCAAGGTCTGATCACACGACAATGAGCTAGCCTGGATACTGGATTTCAACGATATAGCAGACTCGTTCGCCTGCCGGCGTTTGGACCGTTACTTCAGCATCGAGGGCCTTGCCGACAAGCGCCCGCGCCAAGGGTGAGTCGATGCTGATGAACCCCGACTTCAGATCCAGTTCATCAGGCCCAACGATCCGATAACGCGTTTGATCGCTGTCCTCGTCTTCCAATGTCACCCATGCACCGAAATACACTTTGTTTGGATCGGATGGACGCTCGCTCACGACCTTCAATTTTTCCAGCCGTTTGGTCAGGAACCTGACACGACTGTCGATTTCGCGAAGCATCTTCTTTCCATACGTGTATTCGGCATTTTCAGATCGATCACCCTGTGCGGCAGCTTCGCTAACCGACTGCGTCACCTGTGGACGGCGTACGTGCCACAGCTCATGCAGTTCGGCGCGCAGACGGGCTTCGCCTTCGGGCGTGATCAATGGCGTGCCAGCGGGTCGAGGCGGGCGGTAGCGACTCATGGGGATACCTCGATTTGTTAAGCGCCCGCAGTCTAGGGGCGCTCCTGTGTGCCAGCAACCACTTCCATCAGTCTCCTCGGAGGACCTGCAGAGGCGAGGCTCGAACAGCGCGTCGGGTCCCAAACAAACCAGCCATTGTAATGAGCGATGCCGCCGCAATTGGGAGAACAGTCAGCCAAGGGTGGGGCGCCCATGCGAGTTCGAGGACGTGGCGATAAAGCAGATAGCTGGCCAGCTCACATGCCAGGGCAGCCAGTGCGCCGCTGGCGGCGCCGAGTGCGATGAACTCGGCGCGCCGGGCCCGACGCAGCAACTGACGTTCAGCACCCAGGGCGCGCAGCAAGCCATCCTGGCGTATACGCTCTTCGATGGTAGATTGCAGTGCCGCGAACAGAACGGACATTCCAGCTGCCAATACGAACAGAAGCACGCACTCGATGGCCAGGGTGACCTGCCCTAGTATTTCGCGCAGTTGAGCCAACAGCGCAGTGACGGGAAGGATGGAAATCGTGGGATAGCGTCGCGCCAGTTCGATGACCGATTGCTCCTCGTGCGCCGGTACATAGAAGCTTGTAAGGTAGGTCACGGGCACATCCGTAAGACTACCAGGCCGAAAAATGACGAAGAAATTGGGCTGGAAGTTATTCCAATCCACCGACCTCAGGCTGGACACCGCCACATCATATTGGGCGCCGCCGATATCGAAGGTCAGTGTGTCACCGACGGTCACGCCGAGCCCCTGAGCGAGTCCTTCTTCGAGAGAAACGCCATTTTTATTGCCCTGTTGCCACCATTCGCCCTGCGTAATTCTGTTGTCAGGTGGAAGCGTTTCAGACCACGTCAGGTTCAGATCTCGCCGCGTTGCGCGCTGCCCGCGTGAGTCCTCTTGAAATAGCCCTTCGACTGCCTCTCCTTTTACCTTGATCAACCGGCCGGCTACCATGGGATAGAGTGGGGCAGCCTTACTGGATATCGCCTTGATGTCTTCTTCGAAGGCTGCCCGCTCTGTCGGCATGATGTTCAGTGCGAAATGATTTGGTGCGTCTACCGGCAGTTGGGCTTCCCAGTCATCCAGCAACTCTCCACGCAGTAGGCCGATAAGCCCCATCGAGAAGAAGATGAAGCCGAACGCCAGGATTTGACCGATCGCCATTCCAGGCTCGCGCAGCAATTGCCCGAATCCAAGCCGCCAATGCAGCGGCGATTTCGTCAGCACGCCGCGGATCGCTCTAAGGGCAACCAGCAACAGAGCGCCTGTCAGAAGCGCAGCGATAGCACCTCCAATCAACAGCCCAAGGGTCAAGCGCACATCCAGGCTGAGGCGCCACATGATCACACCAAGCGCCAGGAGCGCCGTGCCATAGATCGCTAGTGTCCCGGCGGGTGTAGGAAGCGTGTCGCGTCGCAGAACGCGGATAGGCGGCACCTTGCTTAGCGTGAGTAGCGGAGGCAATGCAAAACCGGTGAGTGCGGTCAGCCCGGTTGCCATGCCCGCTAGCGCCGGCGCTATGCCGCCTGATGGCAAGTCCGGGGGTAGCAGGCCCTTTAGCAGACCGAACAGCCCCAACTGGATTGCCCACCCCAATACGGCGCCGGCAAGACTCGCCAGTAGTCCGATCGTCAGGAGCTGCACGCCGTGGAATACGGCTAGCTGGCCACGGGACATGCCCATGCAGCGGAGCAGTGCGCCGCTATCAAGCCTGCGGGCCGCATACCGGTTCGCCGACAGTGCCGCCGCCACACCTGCAAGTAGTACCGCCGCTAGGCTCGCGAGGTTCAAGTAGCGCTCCGCCCTATGCAAGGCATTACCGAGCTGCCGGTTTCCCTCCCGTACACCTTCGACGCGCTGGTCAGCGCGTAGCGTGCCGTCCAGCGATTGCCGGTACGCATCCAGCTGCTCCGGGGCGCCCCGCCACAGATCCCGATAGCGAACGCGGCTGCCGGGCTGGACGATACGAGTGGATTCTAGATCCCCAACGTTGATGACAACATGGGGATTGAGACTGTAGAGGTTCCGGCCGCGGTCGGGCTCGTCAGTCAGGATTCGGCTGACCCGAAGGGTTCGGGCTCCGACGTCGATTGTCGCGCCGATATCGATGGACAATGATGCCAGTAGTCTTGATTCGACCCAGGCCTCACCAGGTGCGGGCACGCCACCAACGATTTCAGTGCTTTCCGACGAGGTTCGACTCCTAAGCTGACCCCGTAACGGATAAGCATCGTCAACGGCTTTTACCGAGGACAATTGAATCGCATCGTCGGTCGCGACCACACTGCCGAATTCGATCGAGGTCGCGTGCTCCAGGCCCATTGCTCTACCCGCTTGGACCTGCTCGCGTGTGGCTGGAGTGCTTCCCTCCAGAACGAGATCAGCACCGAGGAACTCGGTTGCGCGGAGCGCCATCGCGTCATTCAGGCGTGCGCCGAAATATCCGATGGCGCAGCTGACAGCAACCGCGATCACTACCGCCATGCAGAGCACTCGAACGGCACCCGC
>ERZ1023508.409-NODE-409-length-10882-cov-69.483791_pt1 | contig 10882 bp, 8 predicted proteins | sample MGYA00380548_ERZ1023508 | MGnify/ENA primary metagenome ERZ1023508 (study PRJEB33173, sample SAMEA4830311) | metagenome | study: EMG produced TPA metagenomics assembly of the PRJEB25223 data set...
CAAATATCGTATGGATGCGATGAGCCTAATCGAGACCGAAAGGTCTCTTTTTTTTATGCAAAAATAGTTCTAAAAAAGAAAGTATTAATAAATAAATTCGCTACTTAACAACTTTTATAAGAGGTAATTTCATATGTGGCTTATAAAGGTTAAGTAACATATCCAACCTTAAATGCTTTAATTACTGTTGTGTATCGTAACAATAATTAAAGCATTTTAAAGTTTCTTAAAATCTAGTATTTATATAACGAGTGAATGAATTAATGCATTAACATGATCTTCTAATTCTTCTTTTTTTATCCCCCCAAATCCTAAAATAAATTTTGGATAAACTTTAGAATAATTTTCGTAATGATAAGGTTTTAATTTTAAATTATTTTTTTTCGCATTTTTTAAACATTGTTTCATTGACAATCCATTATTAACAGTTATTGTAAAATGCATTCCAGTTAGTGCGCCTTCAATCTTTATTTGAGTATTGTAGGGCTTTAATCGTTTTAAAATATAATCAAGTTTATCTCTATATATCTTTCGCATTTTATTCAAATGTCTTTCAAATTTCCCACTTATCATGAATTGAGCAACCATGTGTTGAACATGCACAGGCACTGTATTTCCCTCTTTATATTTTTGATTATTATATTTGTGCATTAAATTTTGTGGCAAAACAATATATGCAATCCTACAGCTTGGATATAAAGATTTTGAGAAAGTACTAATATAAATGACTTTTCCTTTTGTGTCTAAACTTTGTAATGCAGGTATGGGTTTGCCAAAATATCTAAATTCTGAATCATAATCATCTTCGATAATATATCTTTGCTTAGCTTGATGGGACCAATTGATTAATTGTGTTCTTTTTTTTAAATTGGTGACATAACCAGTTGGAAATTGATGAGATGGTGTTATATACAAAATATTGTTATTTGTATTTAAAATAGGGTCGATTTGTATTCCATTTTGTTCAACTGGGACTTGAATATAACTTATACCTTTTTTATCAAGCGTATGTTTAATAGGTGGATAACTTGGCTGTTCAATAATAAATTCTTCTTTTTTTAGTAAATTGGTTATCATATCGAGTAACTGGCTTGTTGATGATCCAACAATAATTTGATTTGGGTGACAAGTGACGCCACGACTATTAAATAAGTAATGTGAAATTTGTTGCCTTAAAATATATTCCCCTTGACGCTCGCCTCGTTGTAATAGTGATAGCTGATGGTCTTCAAAAACGTCTTTCGCATATTTTCTAAAAATGTGCATAGGAAAACTTTCAGAATCAATTTCAGCTAAATTAAAAGCATATTTATATTGTCGTTGCTTCTTTTCTAAGTTATCAGTGTTTAATTGATTTGTTTGTCGATGTATCACTGGCAACGATTCTATATCGGAAACGAAGTAGCCAGATCTAGGTTTCGAATAAATGAAACCCTCATCTACAAGTAATTGATATGCATGTTCTATTGTAGTGTGGCTAACAGATAAATAGTTACTTAACTGTCGTTTAGATGGAAATCTATCATTTGATTGATATTGACCTTCGATAATTTGATTTTTTAACTTTTCATATAACGATAAATAAAGTGGTTGATTTACTTTCAATTAACTGACCCCTATCTTTATGTACAAATTGAACCTTTTTAAATATCAGTTTATCTCGTAAAATATATTTAATCAATAAGAAAAGGGGTAAGTAGTATGTCTAAAATAGTAGGATCAGATCGAGTTAAAAGAGGAATGGCTGAAATGCAAAAAGGCGGTGTCATTATGGACGTCGTTAATGCAGAACAAGCTAAAATTGCTGAAGAAGCCGGAGCTGTTGCCGTAATGGCATTAGAGCGTGTACCATCAGATATTCGTGCTGCTGGCGGTGTTGCACGTATGGCGAATCCTAAAATAGTTGAAGAAGTTATGAATGCCGTATCAATTCCGGTTATGGCTAAAGCCAGAATTGGTCATATTACAGAAGCTAGAGTTTTAGAATCGATGGGTGTTGACTATATAGATGAGTCTGAAGTATTAACGCCTGCAGACGAAGAATATCATTTAAGAAAAGATCAATTTACAGTTCCTTTTGTGTGTGGCTGTCGTAACTTAGGTGAAGCAGCACGACGCATTGGTGAAGGTGCGGCGATGTTGCGTACGAAAGGTGAACCTGGTACTGGTAATATTGTTGAAGCTGTCCGTCATATGAGACGTGTTAATTCTGAAGTTAGCCGCTTAACAGTTATGAATGATGATGAAATTATGACATTTGCAAAAGATTTGGGTGCACCTTATGAAGTATTAAAACAAATTAAAGATAATGGACGTCTTCCTGTAGTTAATTTTGCAGCTGGTGGTGTTGCTACGCCTCAGGATGCAGCACTAATGATGGAATTAGGTGCAGATGGTGTATTTGTTGGTTCAGGTATATTTAAATCTGAAGATCCTGAAAAATTTGCTAAAGCTATCGTTCAAGCTACAACACATTATCAAGATTATGAGTTAATCGGAAAATTGGCTAGTGAGCTAGGTACGGCTATGAAAGGTCTAGATATTAATCAAATTTCACTAGAAGAAAGAATGCAAGAGCGTGGTTGGTAATGATTAAAATTGGTGTTTTAGCCTTACAAGGTGCTGTACGTGAACATATACGTCATATTGAATTAAGTGGTTATGAAGGCATTGCTATAAAAAGAGTAGAGCAACTAGATGAAATTGATGGTCTAATATTACCTGGTGGAGAGTCTACAACATTACGTCGTTTAATGGATTTATATGGATTTAAAGAAAAGTTACAACAATTAGATTTGCCAATGTTTGGAACATGTGCTGGATTAATTGTTCTTGCAAAAAATGTTGAAAATGAGTCTGGTTATTTAAATAAATTAGATATAACTGTTGAGCGTAATTCATTCGGTAGACAAGTCGATAGCTTTGAATCTGAACTTGATATTAAAGGGATAGCAAATGATATTGAGGGAGTATTTATTAGAGCACCTCATATTGCTAAAGTGGATAACGGAGTGGAAATACTTAGTAAAGTTGGAGGTAAAATAGTAGCCGTCAAACAAGGACAATACCTCGGTGTTTCTTTCCATCCAGAACTAACTGATGATTATCGTATCACTAAGTATTTTATTGAACACATGATTAAACATTAATCATTTTGTAATATTTGATTTACAAATTAGTTTCTATTAATTTTAACAATTTATTTTGAAGGAAGTTTAATAAATTGTAGTTTATTTTACTCTATGTGTGAGATAACGATTGATTGTTCTAATTATTTGTCAAAATTCTAATATTTAAATCATTTAAAACATACTAAGATTAGCTATGAAGAAATCTATGACGATAGATTTTTTCATAGCTATTTTTTATAGTTATAGAGAGGAGTAGACTGTCCAGACTCTTGGATTTTAAATCCGTAAAAAAAACAAGTCAGCTTTACTCTCGCCTTTTGAAATTCGTTTGTAGTATGTTGGGTTCTTGAAACCGTGTATAGGAAAATGAAATGAGAAAGGTTAAGTAAAGTTTTTAGCTTCTCAACTATTCAAAGGAGGTTTTTTTATCGATTACTTAGGTGTTGATATTAGTAAAAGGAGTAGTGTAATTGCACATTATAAAAATGCAAAATTCCAAAAAGAGTTTTTCATCCAAAATAATAAAAATGGCTACAATTATTTACTCAAGTATTTGAATGACTTAGACCACCCACAACTCATTTTTGAATCTACAGGTATCTATTCAAGAGGTATGGAACGATTTTGTTGTGTAAATCAAATTAACTATATTCAAATGAATCCGTTAGAAGCCAAATTTAAAACGAGCGCTCTAAGATCATGGAAAACTGATCAGGCAGATGCTCATAAGCTTGCTTGTTTAGGACCGACGCTTAAACAAACAGGCAGCTTACCTATACATGAGTTAATATTCTTTGAATTAAGAGAACGCGTCCGTTTTCATCTAGAAATCGAGAATGAACAAAATCGACTTAAATTTCAGATCCTTGAATTACTCCATCAAACATTCCCTGGTTTAGAAAGATTATTTAGTAGTCGATATTCAATCATTGCACTCAACATCGCAGAAATCTTTACTCATCCAGACATGGTTCTTGATATCGACAAGGATGTACTTATTACACATATATTCAATTCTACAAATAAGGGAATGTCAATGGATAAAGCTACAAAATATGCACTTCAATTAAGAGTGATTGCTCAAGAAAGCTATCCTAATGTCGATAGACATTCCTTTCTAGTCGAAAAATTACGCTTACTTATTCAACAATTAAAACAATCTATTCATCATCTCAAACAATTAGATGATGCCATGATTCAATTAGCACAACAACTCGATTATTTTGAAAATATTCATTCGATACCTGGTATTGGTAAGCTAAGCACAGCTATGATTATTGGGGAGATTGGTGATATTAAGCGATTTAAATCAAATAAACAACTCAACGCTTTTGTAGGCATTGATATCAAACGATATCAATCAGGTCATACACACTGTAGAGATACCATCAACAAGCGTGGTAATAAAAAAGCGAGAAAACTTTTATTTTGGGTGATTATGAATATAATAAGAGGGCAGCATCATTATGACAATCATGTCGTCGATTATTACTACAAACTAAGAAAGCAGCCTAATGAGAAACCTCATAAGACTGCCATCATTGCTTGTATAAATCGATTATTAAAAACGATTCATTATCTGGTAATGAATCATAAATTGTACGATTATCAAATGTCACCACATTAGCCAAACGTACAATCAAATACAGTTTAACACCTTATTCAAAAAAATTAAAATGAACGGTTTAGTTAAGTAATGCTTATTTTAATTATAAGTACTTGACTAATCGTAGGAAAGAGGCTGGGACAAACACAGGCTTTTTCAATACATTGGCAGATTGAGTGTCATTGAAGAAGCTCGAAATTTAGAAAAATGTATTTTTGATGAGTGAACATTTACGATTTGAATTAAAATAAAAGCAAGAGAAACAAAAACGTTACTCTTGCTTAAATCTACGTATGTTAGATAAAGAATCCTGCAATAGCCGCTGATATAAACGAAACAAGTGTTGCACCAAATAATAATTTTATTCCGAAACGAGCAACAACGTCACCTTTTTCATCATTCAATGATTTAATAGCTCCTGAAATAATACCAATTGAACTAAAGTTTGCGAATGATACTAAGAAGACAGAGGTAATTCCTTTAGCATGTTCCGATAATCCAGTCGCTTTACCTAAATCTTGCATTGCTACAAATTCATTAGATAGTAATTTTGTAGCCATTACTGAACCAGATTGAACTGCATCTTGCCACGGTATTCCAGTTAGGAAAGCGAAAGGTGCAAAAATAAATCCAATAAGCGTTTGGAAGTTCCATTGAATAGCACCACCAGACATAAAGCTTAAGATTCCACTCACCATTCCATTTAATAAAGCAATAATTGCAATATAACCTATCAGCATAGCGCCTACAATAACTGCTACTTTAAATCCATCTAGTATATACTCCCCAAGCATTTCAAAGAAAGATTGTTTTTTTGTTTCGTTCTCATCAATTAATAATTTGTCGTCTTCCTCATTGACTTTATAAGGATTAATGATAGATGCAATGATAAAACCACCAAACAAGTTAAGCACTACTGCAGTAACAACATATTTTGGTTCAATAAGTGTAAAATAAGCGCCTATAATTGATGCTGATACCGTTGACATCGCTGAAGCAGTTAATGTATATAAGCGTTGTTTAGGTATGTAAGGTAATTGTTTTTTTAATGAGATAAAGACTTCAGATTGTCCTAGAATTGCTGCCGCGACCGCATTGTAAGATTCTAAACGGCCCATTCCATTAATTTTTGAAATTAAAAATCCCAGTAAGTTAATAATTAGTGGAAGTATTCGTGTATATTGTAATATACCAATCAATGCTGAAATAAAAACAATAGGTAACAAAACGCTAAAGAAGAATGGTGGTTGTTTAGGATCAATAAATTTAAAGCCACCAAATACAAAATTGACACCGACCGCTGCTTTAGCTAATAAATAATTAAAACCATCTGAAATACTCCCAATAACTGAAATTCCCAAATTAGTTTTAAGTAATATAAATGCAAATATTAGTTGAATTACTAATAGCAATCCAACATATCGCCAGCGAATATTTTTTCTGTCTGAACTAAATAAAACTGCGAGTGCTAAAAAGAAAATGATTCCTAATATCCCAATCACAATATGCATATTTCTTCATTCCTTTAAATTTTTTCTATTTTCTATCATACAACAAAATGAACACGCTAACATCATTAATTTGAAATTTTAAAATCAAATTGGTTGAAAAAGGTCAAAGATGGTCATATAATATAGTCAAAGAAGGTCAAAAAAGAGGTGATATCTATGCACAATATGTCCGACATCATAGAACAATACATTAAGCGGTTATTTGAAGAAGCAGATGAAGATGTTGTAGAAATACAACGCGCTCATATTGCTCAACGTTTCGATTGTGTTCCTTCTCAACTTAACTATGTTATTAAGACACGTTTTACTAATGAACATGGTTATGAAATAGAAAGTAAACGTGGTGGCGGTGGTTACATTCGAATCACTAAAATTGAAAATAAAGATGCTACAGGTTATATTAATCACTTACTACAATTAATAGGTCCATCTATTTCTCAACAACAAGGGTATTATGTCATAGATGGTTTGTTAGATAAAGGTTTGATCAATGAAAGAGAAGCTAAAATGATACAGACCATTATTGATAGAGAAACTTTAAAAATGGATGTTGTTGCACGCGATATTATTAGAGCTAATATCTTAAAACGATTACTACCAGTTATTAATTATTACTAGGTTAGGTGAGGTGTTTAAAATTGCTTTGTGAAAATTGCCATTTTAATGAAGCGGAAGTTAAACTTACTGTTAAAGGTATAGATAGTACGCATGAAAAATGGGTATGTTCAGTATGTGCCCAAGGAGAAAACCCCTGGTTACATTCTAACGATGATAATACGTATCATACACACCAAGACGATATAGAAGAAGCATTTGTAGTGAAACAGATACTTCAACACCTTGCTGCAAAACATGGTATTAATTTTCATGAGATGGCATTTAAAGAAGAAAAAAAATGCCCAACGTGTCAGATGACACTTAAGGATATTGCACATGTTGGTAAGCTTGGGTGTGCTGATTGTTATGCTACGTTTAAAGAAGACATCATTGATATAGTTCAACGTGTTCAAGGTGGTCAATTTGAACATGTAGGAAAAACACCACAATCATCGTATAAGAAACTTGCAATAAAAAAGCAAATTGAAGAAAAATCAAAATATCTAAATAAATTGATAGATGGTCAAGAGTTTGAAGAGGCAGCGATTGTTCGTGATGAAATTAAAGCTTTAAAAAGTGAGAGCGAGGTGTCTCATGATGAGTAATATCCATACTAATATTAGTGAGTGGATGAAGATGTCTGAGGAGACACCTGTTATTATTTCTTCCAGAATTCGATTAGCTAGAAATCTTGAAAACCATGTCCACCCACTTATGTTCCCTTCAGAGCAAGAAGGATATCGAGTGATAAATGAAGTTCAAGATGCGCTTTCCAACTTAACTTTAAATCGATTAGATACGATGGATCAACAAAGTAAAATGAAATTGGTTGCGAAACATCTTGTGAGTCCTGAACTAGTGAAACAACCTGCTTCAGCAGTAATGTTAAATGATGATGAATCGGTAAGTGTTATGATAAACGAAGAAGATCATATACGAATACAGGCTCTAGGAACTGATTTATCGCTAAAGGATTTATATCAACGCGCTTCTAAAATTGATGATGAATTAGATAAAGCGTTAGACATTAGTTATGATGAGCATTTAGGATATTTAACTACCTGTCCTACTAATATTGGTACAGGAATGCGTGCAAGTGTGATGTTACATTTACCTGGACTCTCCATTATGAAAAGAATGAACAGAATTGCACAAACAATTAATCGTTTTGGATTTACAATTCGAGGTATATACGGAGAAGGGTCACAAGTATATGGTCACATTTATCAGGTTTCAAACCAACTTACACTAGGGAAAACAGAAGAAGACATTATCGATAACTTAACTGAAGTTGTAAATCAAATTATAAATGAAGAAAAGCAAATAAGAGAAAGACTTGATAAACACAATTCTGTAGAGACACTGGATAGAGTTTATCGATCATTAGGTGTACTACAAAACAGTAGAATTATTTCTATGGAAGAAGCCTCATATCGTTTGAGCGAAGTGAAACTAGGTATTGATTTGAATTATATTTTGCTTGAAAATTTTAAATTTAATGAATTAATGGTAGCAATACAGTCACCATTTTTAATAGATGACGATGATAATAGAACAGTAAATGAAAAAAGAGCTGATTTATTAAGAGAACATATAAAATAGGAGGTATTTATACATGTTATTTGGTAGATTGACAGAGCGTGCACAACGTGTGTTGGCACATGCACAAGAGGAAGCAATTCGTTTGAACCATTCTAATATTGGAACAGAACATCTTTTGCTTGGTTTAATGAAAGAGCCAGAAGGTATAGCAGCAAAGGTATTAGAAAGTTTTAATATTACTGAAGATAAAGTCATCGAAGAAGTTGAAAAACTTATCGGTCACGGTCAAGAGCAAATGGGCACACTACATTATACACCGAGAGCAAAAAAAGTAATTGAACTGTCTATGGATGAAGCTCGAAAGCTACATCATAACTTTGTAGGAACAGAGCATATACTATTAGGTTTAATTAGAGAAAATGAAGGTGTTGCAGCACGTGTATTTGCAAACCTAGATTTAAATATTACTAAAGCACGTGCCCAAGTTGTAAAAGCTTTAGGAAGTCCAGAAATGAGTAATAAAAATGCGCAAGCTAATAAGTCTAATAACACGCCTACTTTAGATGGATTAGCTAGAGATTTAACTGTTATTGCTAAAGATGGAACGTTAGATCCAGTCGTAGGACGAGATAAAGAAATTACTCGTGTAATTGAAGTTTTAAGTCGTCGTACTAAAAATAATCCTGTGCTAATTGGTGAACCCGGTGTTGGTAAAACAGCAATTGCTGAAGGGCTTGCGCAAGCAATTGTTAAAAATGAAGTACCAGAAACTTTAAAAGACAAACGTGTAATGTCATTAGATATGGGTACAGTCGTAGCTGGCACTAAATATCGTGGTGAATTTGAAGAAAGATTGAAAAAAGTTATGGAGGAAATCCATCAAGCTGGTAATGTTATTCTATTTATCGATGAACTTCATACTTTAGTTGGCGCTGGTGGCGCAGAAGGAGCAATTGATGCATCTAATATTTTAAAACCTGCTTTAGCTCGTGGAGAATTGCAATGTATAGGTGCCACAACATTAGATGAATATCGTAAAAATATAGAAAAAGACGCTGCATTAGAACGTCGTTTTCAACCAATTCAAGTGGATGAACCTACAGTTGAAGACACGATTGAAATCTTAAAAGGATTACGTGACCGTTATGAGGCTCATCACAGAATTAATATCTCAGATGAAGCTTTAGAAGCGGCTGCTAAATTGAGTGATCGCTATGTTTCAGATCGTTTCTTGCCAGATAAAGCCATTGACTTAATTGATGAGGCAAGTTCAAAAGTTAGACTTAAAAGTCATACAACGCCAAGTAATTTAAAAGAGATTGAACAAGAAATTGATAAAGTAAAAAATGAAAAAGATGCTGCAGTTCATGCTCAAGAATTTGAAAATGCCGCTAATTTAAGAGATAAGCAATCTAAACTTGAAAAGCAATATGAAGATGCTAAAAATGAATGGAAAAATGCACAAGGTGGTTTAGATACTGCCTTATCTGAAGAAAATATCGCTGAAGTAATAGCTGGTTGGACAGGTATTCCTTTAACTAAAATTAATGAAACTGAATCAGATCGTTTATTGAATCTTGAAGATACACTTCATAAACGTGTCATTGGACAAAACGATGCTGTCAATTCAATTAGTAAAGCTGTTAGAAGAGCTCGTGCTGGTCTTAAAGATCCAAAACGTCCAATCGGTAGTTTTATTTTCTTAGGACCTACAGGTGTGGGTAAAACTGAATTGGCTCGTGCTTTAGCTGAATCTATGTTTGGTGAAGACGATGCAATGATTCGCGTAGATATGAGTGAATTTATGGAGAAACATGCTGTCAGTCGATTAGTTGGTGCACCTCCAGGATATGTAGGACATGATGACGGCGGTCAATTGACTGAAAAAGTTAGACGTAAACCATACTCTGTGATTTTATTTGATGAAATTGAGAAAGCACATCCTGACGTATTTAATATTCTTCTACAAGTTTTAGATGATGGTCATTTAACAGATACTAAAGGTCGTACTGTGGACTTCCGTAATACTGTGATTATTATGACTTCTAATGTGGGAGCTCAAGAATTACAGGACCAACGCTTTGCTGGTTTTGGAGGTGCTTCAGAAGGTAGTGACTACGAAACTGTCAGAAAAACAATGATGAAAGAATTAAAAAATTCATTCCGACCAGAATTCTTAAACCGTGTTGATGACATTATTGTCTTCCACAAACTTACAAAAGATGAATTAAAAGAAATTGTTACAATGATGGTAAATAAACTTACTCACCGTCTTTCAGAGCAAAATATTAATATTGTTGTTACTGATAAAGCGAAAGAAAAAATTGCAGAAGAAGGATATGATCCTGAATATGGTGCTAGACCACTCATTAGAGCAATTCAAAAAACGGTTGAAGATAATTTAAGCGAATTGATTTTAGATGGAAATAAAATTGAAGGTAAAGAAGTAACAATTGATCATGATGGTAAAGAATTTAAGTATGATATTCATGAAA
>ERZ1023508.416-NODE-416-length-10501-cov-293.111047_pt1 | contig 10501 bp, 7 predicted proteins | sample MGYA00380548_ERZ1023508 | MGnify/ENA primary metagenome ERZ1023508 (study PRJEB33173, sample SAMEA4830311) | metagenome | study: EMG produced TPA metagenomics assembly of the PRJEB25223 data set...
GCTTACCATTACGACCATAAAAAATAGTTTTCTTAACTGCTTTATCAGTCATTGCATAGTAATCACTCAAATCATCTTCAAAATCAAAAGCTAAATCTAATCTTGTAAAACCGTCATCTTCCATGTAGTCGATGATGTTCTGTTTTAACCAAATCATTTCTTCATGTGTAAGTTTATTTGGATTAAATTCAACACGCATATTACGTCTGTCCCAAGTATCTGCTTTCACTTTGTCATATTCGATATAAACTTTTTCTTGCAGTGCTTTAGCTTTAAATTTCGTTTGTAGTATATCCCAAAGTCTTATTTGAGGTTCAATACTCATAAATGACGATAGCTTTTGAGCGTTGTCACGACTGAGATTTCCAACTATTGTCATAGCGTCAAAACTTAATTTAGGATTTTGTGGGTGCACAGAATGCACTCCTAACCGGCTATTAGAGTATCCGGTTTTAGAGAAAGAAGTTAAATCATTATTTTGTAAGTAGTTCGATTGATTTTCTATAAACATAAAAAAGTGACTCCTTAATTATTTTTTAAGAAGTCGCCTACCCAAATATATATCTTGAAGAATAAACTAATATCGTTTAATATCTAGATATACAATTTAAGAAATCAAACAGCAAATGTTTTTCTTTTGGTCGTTCACAAACTTTGGTCGGTTGGGTGAGCGACTTCTTTTTTGTTATTAATATAACACTATCAAAAGACACGGTCTAATCAGATCGTGTCTTTCTTTAATAATTATTCAAACAGACGGTCATAACTAGCTAATGTTGCTGGATTACTAGTTGAATAATCAACATTTCTACCAATAACGTCCAAATCGTTATCTTCCAATAATTTTAAATCACTTACTCTTCCAGTAACACGATTATATTCAAAGGTATCACCCAATTGATATGTTGCAACTACTTTTTGTTCAATAAGTACTACAACATATTTAACATCATCTAATCTTTTCGGTGATATCTTCCAATCACCCTTAGTTCTCTCTAAGATTGGTTTAGGTTTATCAAAATGTTCTTCACTAAGTTTAATTACTAAAATGTTTTTCATAAGAGCACCTCATCAATAAAATATTTTAAATAATTAAATCACTAAAATAGTGATTTACTAATTTACTAATTTAGTATATCACTATTTTAGTGTGAGGTACATAGCTTTTTAAAAAAATTAAAATTTATTATATTTTGTTGCATTATTCCAATTTCCTTATTGTTTGGAACCAACAGAGCTTGATATGTTGTTGAGTTGGTACTTCGTTGGGATTAATCCCAACAAACCACCAACCAACTCGCTAACATAGTTAGCTAACATATCGCTCATTCCAAACAATAAGTTTTCTCGGCATAATTGCTCCCTTTACTTTTTATCTACTCATACCCCGATGTCTTTGTTGTTGCTCTTCCTTTTGTTCGTTTGGATAATATTCTGGATTCATTTGTCCATCTATACCTGCTGCTAATTTTCTTATATCAGAATTATCTTCTGTCAGTTCATTAATTCTTTTCGCATAAGCATCTCTTCCTAATAAACGTTCTAATTCTTTTAATAATATTTTGATAAGTTCCATTGCCTTTTTCATGTTATTCGTAAATTCTTCCATCACTTCATAATTCTTTATTAATTTCTCTGATGATTTCGCCAAATCATCATATTGTTTTTGTTTCTCTTGTATCTGTTCATCTTTATCTCTTAATGCTTTTCCAGATTTAATATATTCATAATCATCTGTAATTAATTGTGCTGCTTTTATTTGTTCTTGAAATTGTATAAAATCATCATGACTGATGACCACATTACCTGTTTCTTGTAACTCTTTATTAAACAAGCCACCGACTTTTTCTTTCTCTAACTCATATGGAACATTTAAAGGCGTTTTAAGCGTATCTAATGCTTTTTGATACTCTTGTAGCATAGTTTCATTCTTTTGCTTAATATCATCTAATTTTTGGCTCTCATGTTCATATTCTTGTCTATGATATTCCGTTTTTTGTTTATAACGACTCACTTGTTCATGTTTTTTATTCGTGAGTTGTCTTGATTGCCCACGTTCTAAATTATAACCCTGCTCATTAATATATTGATTAAAACGATCTTGAAACTGCGTTAATGCTTTTTTATTTCCAACCACATCTTTAGCACTTAATCGACCATCTTGAGTAATTGGTACAATCCCAAAATGCATATGTGGTGTTTTTTCATCCATATGAACTGTGGCATATAATAAATTATCTTTGCCATATTCTTGTTCTAAAAATGTCTTTGCGTGTTCAAAAAACTTTTGCGTATCTTCTAACGATTGATGATTAAAAAAGTCATTATCTGATGTAATTAAACCATCAATATGTTTTACTGCGTCCTTTCTAATTTTTCGTTTTCCTGTATAATTTTCTTCAATTTTTTTATCAATCAGTTCATTAAAATTTTGCTTTTTTTGATTAACTAAATCGTAATTTAAATATGATTTTTCTAAATCAATATCCATATTTTCATAGTTTTTATTTTCTCTTTGAACGTGTCTTTGTATGCCAGTTGTATTTGTATTTGATTTCACTTTTGCAATTCGAATAATTGAATAAGACAAAACAAATTTACCCCCTAAGCACAAGATTTTACAGTCTTTAATATATAAAGTATAACACACTAGACTTATTTACTACGTTTCATAAGTCATTAATGCGTGTGCTCTGCGAGGCTAGTTTTTGTGCAAGCACAAAAAATGGACTGAACAAGTCAGCCCATAAATTCAAAACCTAAACCCAAGCAACCAAAAATGTGGTTGCTAATAAAATTAATTCTCATAATTATTACGAATAAAATTCTCAATATTTTTTTCGTAATTTGGATAGTTATAATTTCCTAAACAACTTACTTTATTTGAATAATATTTAAATAATTCACAACAAAGCTTAAAAGATTGGTATGTCTTTCTATATCCATTCATCTCAAAAGTAGCTAAAAACATATTGAATTCTTTATCAGTTAAATATTTGTTTATAAACTTATAATTCTTTCCTAAACTAAAATCAAAACCCCTATTAAAGCCAATATACCAAGAAATCATTCTTAATAATTCAGGACGTAAAATATTATTGAAATGATCTAAAGCAAATAATATTTCTCTTCTAAAAACACCCTTTGCTACATACGTTGAGACACTCCAAAACTCATTACAGCAATCATAAAATTCTCGTTCTGTTGGTTTTTTTAACCAATAATTTGAGTCATCTGGAACAATTTCTTGAATTACTAAATTATCTTTATCAACTAAAATTTTTACAAGACCATCAGAATCACTAAAATAACGATTTAAATCTTTTAAATTAATTAATGTAATATCCATTTTTATGCCATCTTTAAAATACATTATATAACTGTAACCATAATCTAAATCAGGTGGGAATAATTCCATATCTTCTGGTTTCTGTATAAACAATAATTCTCCAAATAAACTTAACCAACTTTCTTCATGTGTGAAACACTCAATATCTGATACGAAAAAAGCAAAATCATAATCTTGAAACTTATCTTTTTTTATATTTTCATTAGTTCTTGAACCCTCGAGAGCAATAATTTTTACATCGCTTCGTTGATAAGCAAATTCAGAAACTAAATTTAAAATTTCTTTTTCAGTCCTCATTGTTTTTTCACTCCCAAAATCTAAATTCACGCTGCCAAAAATCAATCTGCTTTTGCAATTGTTTTTCGTTTTCTCGTAAAGTCAATTTCATTATTTCAGTTAAATCAATTGGAGATATTTCTTTGATTATTTTTTTATATTTATATTTAGTTCTCTTATTCAATTCTCCCCATTTGCCTTCTTCATGAATTAACATGTAAACCATTGCTTGTTCATTTAATTTTTCTGGCGAAGTCCAATCTGGTTTCAAGATATGTAAATCATTAAAACAATCATTCCAATAATCCACCATATCTCTTTTAAGTTCAATTTCTACACGCCATAAGTGTTCAGACATAACTTCAACATCTGCATTGTCTTTACGTTCTTGCTTTTTATTATAAATTCTAATAAATCTATTACTATCTCTCACGCCAAAATATTTTGTTTCTGGCTTACCATTACGACCATAAAAAATAGTTTTCTTAACTGCTTTATCAGTCATTGCATAGTAATCACTCAAATCATCTTCAAAATCAAAAGCTAAATCTAATCTTGTAAAACCGTCATCTTCCATGTAGTCGATGATGTTCTGTTTTAACCAAATCATTTCTTCATGTGTAAGTTTATTTGGATTAAATTCAACACGCATATTACGTCTGTCCCAAGTATCTGCTTTCACTTTGTCATATTCGATATAAACTTTTTCTTGCAGTGCTTTAGCTTTAAATTTCGTTTGTAGTATATCCCAAAGTCTTATTTGAGGTTCAATACTCATAAATGACGATAGCTTTTGAGCGTTGTCACGACTGAGATTTCCAACTATTGTCATAGCGTCAAAACTTAATTTAGGATTTTGTGGGTGCACAGAATGCACTCCTAACCGGCTATTAGAGTATCCGGTTTTAGAGAAAGAAGTTAAATCATTATTTTGTAAGTAGTTCGATTGATTTTCTATAAACATAAAAAAGTGACTCCTTAATTATTTTTTAAGAAGTCGCCTACCCAAATATATATCTTGAAGAATAAACTAATATCGTTTAATATCTAGATATACAATTTAAGAAATCAAACAGCAAATGTTTTTCTTTTGGTCGTTCACAAACTTTGGTCGGTTGGGTGAGCGACTTCTTTTTTGTTATTAATATAACACTATCAAAAGACACGGTCTAATCAGATCGTGTCTTTCTTTAATAATTATTCAAACAGACGGTCATAACTAGCTAATGTTGCTGGATTACTAGTTGAATAATCAACATTTCTACCAATAACGTCCAAATCGTTATCTTCCAATAATTTTAAATCACTTACTCTTCCAGTAACACGATTATATTCAAAGGTATCACCCAATTGATATGTTGCAACTACTTTTTGTTCAATAAGTACTACAACATATTTAACATCATCTAATCTTTTCGGTGATATCTTCCAATCACCCTTAGTTCTCTCTAAGATTGGTTTAGGTTTATCAAAATGTTCTTCACTAAGTTTAATTACTAAAATGTTTTTCATAAGAGCACCTCATCAATAAAATATTTTAAATAATTAAATCACTAAAATAGTGATTTACTAATTTACTAATTTAGTATATCACTATTTTAGTGTGAGGTACATAGCTTTTTAAAAAAATTAAAATTTATTATATTTTGTTGCATTATTCCAATTTCCTTATTGTTTGGAACCAACAGAGCTTGATATGTTGTTGAGTTGGTACTTCGTTGGGATTAATCCCAACAAACCACCAACCAACTCGCTAACATAGTTAGCTAACATATCGCTCATTCCAAACAATAAGTTTTCTCGGCATAATTGCTCCCTTTACTTTTTATCTACTCATACCCCGATGTCTTTGTTGTTGCTCTTCCTTTTGTTCGTTTGGATAATATTCTGGATTCATTTGTCCATCTATACCTGCTGCTAATTTTCTTATATCAGAATTATCTTCTGTCAGTTCATTAATTCTTTTCGCATAAGCATCTCTTCCTAATAAACGTTCTAATTCTTTTAATAATATTTTGATAAGTTCCATTGCCTTTTTCATGTTATTCGTAAATTCTTCCATCACTTCATAATTCTTTATTAATTTCTCTGATGATTTCGCCAAATCATCATATTGTTTTTGTTTCTCTTGTATCTGTTCATCTTTATCTCTTAATGCTTTTCCAGATTTAATATATTCATAATCATCTGTAATTAATTGTGCTGCTTTTATTTGTTCTTGAAATTGTATAAAATCATCATGACTGATGACCACATTACCTGTTTCTTGTAACTCTTTATTAAACAAGCCACCGACTTTTTCTTTCTCTAACTCATATGGAACATTTAAAGGCGTTTTAAGCGTATCTAATGCTTTTTGATACTCTTGTAGCATAGTTTCATTCTTTTGCTTAATATCATCTAATTTTTGGCTCTCATGTTCATATTCTTGTCTATGATATTCCGTTTTTTGTTTATAACGACTCACTTGTTCATGTTTTTTATTCGTGAGTTGTCTTGATTGCCCACGTTCTAAATTATAACCCTGCTCATTAATATATTGATTAAAACGATCTTGAAACTGCGTTAATGCTTTTTTATTTCCAACCACATCTTTAGCACTTAATCGACCATCTTGAGTAATTGGTACAATCCCAAAATGCATATGTGGTGTTTTTTCATCCATATGAACTGTGGCATATAATAAATTATCTTTGCCATATTCTTGTTCTAAAAATGTCTTTGCGTGTTCAAAAAACTTTTGCGTATCTTCTAACGATTGATGATTAAAAAAGTCATTATCTGATGTAATTAAACCATCAATATGTTTTACTGCGTCCTTTCTAATTTTTCGTTTTCCTGTATAATTTTCTTCAATTTTTTTATCAATCAGTTCATTAAAATTTTGCTTTTTTTGATTAACTAAATCGTAATTTAAATATGATTTTTCTAAATCAATATCCATATTTTCATAGTTTTTATTTTCTCTTTGAACGTGTCTTTGTATGCCAGTTGTATTTGTATTTGATTTCACTTTTGCAATTCGAATAATTGAATAAGACAAAACAAATTTACCCCCTAAGCACAAGATTTTACAGTCTTTAATATATAAAGTATAACACACTAGACTTATTTACTACGTTTCATAAGTCATTAATGCGTGTGCTCTGCGAGGCTAGTTTTTGTGCAAGCACAAAAAATGGACTGAACAAGTCAGTCCATAAGTTCAAAATCTGCGACCAAAAATAGTGGTCGCTAATCTCTTCTTAAATTTTATTTATTAACTTTATCAAATGTATCCGAATAAAAATCAAATTTAAAATTATTTAAAGGTAATAACCTAACAAACACTTTTCCAATAACTTTATCTTTATCTAATAATCCTAAATCTCCTCTACTATCATTACTAACAAATCTATTATCGCCTAATACTAAATATTTATTTTCAGGTATTTTATTTTTACCTTTCGAATTCTTTAAATCCGAAACACTAAAATCTTCAGTGAGATATTTTGTAATTCGATTATCTTTATTAGCATTCAAATAAGGTTCAGCTACATATTTTCCGTTAATATATAACTTATCTTTTTCATATTTAACCTCATCACCTGGCTTACCTATCAACCTTTTTATATAATCTTTATCTTTTGTGGCATGAAAAACAATAACATCTCCTCTATCAATACTATGAAAACGTGTAGATAATTTATTAATAATCAGTTTATCTTTATCTTTAAAAGTTGGATCCATAGAATTACCTTTCACTGTATATTTAGTAATTACAAAAGTTGTTAAAATAAAAGCCAAAATAACACCAATTAATATTCCTACAATCCATTCAACTATTGATTTTTTCATAATTCAAAGATTCCTTTCCTTAAAATTTGAAGTCATTTTTCCAAAAATCGATTTGTTTTTGTAACTGTTTTTCGTTCGCTTTCAAAGTCGATTTCATTAAATCAGTTAAATCAACTGGAGATATTTCTTTAATTAATTTTTTAAATTTATACTTAGTATTTTTACTTAGTTTTCCCCACATACTTTCTTCATGTAGCAAAGTATAAACCATGGCTTGTTCGTTAACTTTTTCTAAAGTAGTCCAAGCAGGTTTCAAGATATGTAAATCATTAAAACAATCGTCCCAATAATCAACCATATTCCTTTTTAATTCAATTTCTATACGCCATAAATGTTCTGAAGTAACTTCAATATCTGCATTATCCTTACGTTCCCTTTTTTTATTATAAATCCTAATAAATTTATCACTGTCACGAACACCAAAATATTTCGTTTCTGGTTTTCCGTTACGACCATAAAAAACAGTTTTCTTAACCGATTTATCACTCACTGCATAGTAATCACTTAAATCATCTTCAAAATCAAATGCCAAGTCTAATCTTGTAAAACCGTCATCTTCTATATAGTCAATAATATTTTGTTTTAACCAAAGCATTTCTTCATGTGTAAGTTTATTCGGATTAAACTCAACACGCATATTACGTCTATCCCATGTATCTGCTTTTACTTTGTCATAGTCAATATAAACTTTTTCTTGCAGTGCTTTAGCTTTAAATTTGGTTTGTAACATATCCCAAAGTCTAATTTGTGGTTCAATACTCATAAATTCAGATAGTTTTTGAGCATTATTTTTATTTAGATTTCCAACAATAGTCATAGCATCAAAACTTAATTTTGGATGAGATTTTCCCAAAGTTTGACCACTTAACCGGCTATTAGAGTATCCGGTTGAGGTGTAATTTGTAACTTCTTGTGATGTGCCTCGCTTTGAATAAATTTCTTGCTCTTTTTTACTCATAAAAAAACAACTCCTTAATTATTTTTAAGAAGTCGTCCACCCGAATTTATATCTTGATGTATATTTAAATATCGTTTAATATCTAAATATACAAACTCATAAAAAAACAACATATGATTTTTTGGTGGTTGTCGTTCACTAACTTTGGCGAGGGTGTGGACGACTTCTTTTTTATTTTGTTATTAATATAACACTATCAAAAGACTTGGTCTAATTAGATCAGGTCTTTTTTATTTAAGCATTTATATTATCTCATAGCTAAATTATTTTAAGCTACGCCCAGTTTTCTCTTTATATTTATCTTTAATCATTTCTGACGGAACTGCAAAAACAAACAACAAGATAAATAATATAAGTGACATATGTGGAATATCTTCTAAGAAATACCAACGCAAGTGCCAATCAAACATCATATTAGCAAACGTAACTGCATACTTTAAAAATAATAATGCTACACAAATAAAAGTTAATCCATCTAAAATTTTAGTTATAACTTTCAACTTCATCATCCCTTTTTATTTTACGATATCATAATTGCATTATTCCAATTTCCTTATTGTTTGGAACCAACAGAGCTTGATATGTTGTTGAGTTGGTACTTCGTTGGGATTAATCCCAACAAACCACCAACCAACTCGCTAACATAGTTAGCTAACATATCGCTCATTCCAAACAATAAGTTTTCTCGGCATAATTGCTCCCTTTACTTTTTATCTACTCATACCCCGATGTCTTTGTTGTTGCTCTTCCTTTTGTTCGTTTGGATAATATTCTGGATTCATTTGTCCATCTATACCTGCTGCTAATTTTCTTATATCAGAATTATCTTCTGTCAGTTCATTAATTCTTTTCGCATAAGCATCTCTTCCTAATAAACGTTCTAATTCTTTTAATAATATTTTGATAAGTTCCATTGCCTTTTTCATGTTATTCGTAAATTCTTCCATCACTTCATAATTCTTTATTAATTTCTCTGATGATTTCGCCAAATCATCATATTGTTTTTGTTTCTCTTGTATCTGTTCATCTTTATCTCTTAATGCTTTTCCAGATTTAATATATTCATAATCATCTGTAATTAATTGTGCTGCTTTTATTTGTTCTTGAAATTGTATAAAATCATCATGACTGATGACCACATTACCTGTTTCTTGTAACTCTTTATTAAACAAGCCACCGACTTTTTCTTTCTCTAACTCATATGGAACATTTAAAGGCGTTTTAAGCGTATCTAATGCTTTTTGATACTCTTGTAGCATAGTTTCATTCTTTTGCTTAATATCATCTAATTTTTGGCTCTCATGTTCATATTCTTGTCTATGATATTCCGTTTTTTGTTTATAACGACTCACTTGTTCATGTTTTTTATTCGTGAGTTGTCTTGATTGCCCACGTTCTAAATTATAACCCTGCTCATTAATATATTGATTAAAACGATCTTGAAACTGCGTTAATGCTTTTTTATTTCCAACCACATCTTTAGCACTTAATCGACCATCTTGAGTAATTGGTACAATCCCAAAATGCATATGTGGTGTTTTTTCATCCATATGAACTGTGGCATATAATAAATTATCTTTGCCATATTCTTGTTCTAAAAATGTCTTTGCGTGTTCAAAAAACTTTTGCGTATCTTCTAACGATTGATGATTAAAAAAGTCATTATCTGATGTAATTAAACCATCAATATGTTTTACTGCGTCCTTTCTAATTTTTCGTTTTCCTGTATAATTTTCTTCAATTTTTTTATCAATCAGTTCATTAAAATTTTGCTTTTTTTGATTAACTAAATCGTAATTTAAATATGATTTTTCTAAATCAATATCCATATTTTCATAGTTTTTATTTTCTCTTTGAACGTGTCTTTGTATGCCAGTTGTATTTGTATTTGATTTCACTTTTGCAATTCGAATAATTGAATAAGACAAAACAAATTTACCCCCTAAGCACAAGATTTTACAGTCTTTAATATATAAAGTATAACACACTAGACTTATTTACTACGTTTCATAAGTCATTAATGCGTGTGCTCTGCGAGGCTAGTTTTTGTGCAAGCACAAAAAATGGACTGAACAAGTCAG
>ERZ1023508.420-NODE-420-length-10165-cov-9.111078_pt1 | contig 10165 bp, 18 predicted proteins | sample MGYA00380548_ERZ1023508 | MGnify/ENA primary metagenome ERZ1023508 (study PRJEB33173, sample SAMEA4830311) | metagenome | study: EMG produced TPA metagenomics assembly of the PRJEB25223 data set...
AACAAATTAGATTTAATATGCGAAAATTTGTTGGCGTTGACATAGTAAATTCAACTATATGTCTTCTATGTGCACTTCTTTAAATGTTAATCATGATTAACTTTTTAAATTTTATGTCTGATATAGAACATTATTAGAAACATGACTTTGACTACTATTTAAATGGACTCATAATTCGTTTAAACTTTTATAAGTTGATTTTATTGATCAAATGCAATAATAATCCACTCATCAATTAAATCCCATATATTAAATTCGCTCTCTGGTTCATCACCTTTTAGCCATAGTACGCCACTTTTTTCTATATTTTGAGAAATATCTAAAACAACATAAGATCCCATTCCATTACTAAAAAAGTTAAATAAATTATCAAAATTGTAGGGGATTTCATTATCACAATCAAATTCAGACATACAATTAATATTTTCAGAATACTCTAATCCCAAAGATTTACTACTAAACATACAAAACCCATTATGTAAATTCTCATAAAAATTTTTTAAAGAAGATGGAAATTGTTCCCAATTCTTTTTAATTGATTCTTTCATATTTTTTAAAGTATCTATTGGGTTTTTTCCCTCGTAATATAAATAATCACCTGTCTGATAACTTTTAATAGTGTACAAAATAGAAATTTCTTTTCCTACCTTTATTAAATCAATATTTACTAAATAATCATTTAAGTAGTTTATCGTGTTACTTAATTCTTCACCAACATATTTCTTCCATTTTGATAGCAATATTCTTTTCCTATCAATGAAACTGTCATTTCCAAATATTTCTTTCCAATATTCTGGTATATTCATTTGATTATCTACATTAATAAATTCTACTTTATTATTATTTAGTGTGTATTCACTTAGTATTTTAGATAATTCATGTTTATTCATTTAAAAATCCCTTCCTATTAATTCATCTATTTTATGTTGAATTTCTTTCTCTAATTCTGCCTCTTTTTTTATCATTCTATTTCTGAATGTGCTATCTACTTTTATTCCTTCTTTCTTATATTCTTCCCACACTAAATAATTTTTGTTATTTTTATATGCATTTGCGCTTTTACTTAATCTCATTATATTTTTTTCATAATTTAATAGATCAATTTGCTGTTTGTAATCTAATTTATCAAAACCATCCATTTTTATTATTTTATTCATTGAAACTATATGGTCTGCTTCTAACTTGTTATTTATCATTTTACCTGGCAAAGCAAAATCTATCATAGACAATTTTACACCTTCGTTAACTTTTCTATTCAATTCAACATTTGGCGTTCTACTTCTTAATCTTTTTCTTAATTGAGAAGAAATTTTAACTTTACCATATCTAGGTAAAGTTTTATCAAGAGATTTATTTTCATTACTTACATGTTTACCTTCACTCTTTACCATACTATCTTTTGGTGTGTGTGACTTGATGATTGGGTGTGAATGTACGTTGAATACTTTGGCCGACTCGATTGTTCTGTGCAAAGTTTTTAGACTGGTTGAGAACACTATCTTTCATTGCTGTCATTTTAGGCGTCATACGACTTGCCGTATTTTACATACCTCCATGCATGCCTGTTTTCACTAAAAGGGGGGTGAAAATATAAAAATGGAGTAAATGAATACTTCTACATCCATCTACTCCATCTTTTTGTGTCATTTTTTAGTTACAATCAATTTCTTAATCCAAGTAAAGTTAATCAATTTAGAAAAAGATAATAGCTGCTACAATTATTGAAATTTGTAGTAATTTAGCGCCTTTAACTTCATCATATTTTTTATCCTTAACACTATAAATAATACTTCCAATCGCGAATAAAGGTGTTACTATAGTTAATACAATAATACAGATGATATTATGATCCATATAGTCACTACGATAGGAATTAATGATTTAAATAAAAAAATGCCATATTTTTTCTTTCTATACAAGTCCATTATTAGCCAGATAACTATAATTATCATTCCAACAAAAATAAATACAGGGTTCATAGATAAACTGTCTGCTTTAATATCACTAACAATATGTACTTTCGTAAGTATTAAAAGTGCTATAGCAATTAAAAAATAGTAAACAGATTTAATTTTCGAGACTTGTAAATCTAACTCTTGATATTCTATATCATCTTGATTTGCATTTTCTTTTTTACTAATTAGATAGTTCAAAACTTTTGGTTTTGTCCAAAAATTTTTGATTGCAAAATATATATACACAAATGAACCAATTAAAGTAAATGCTATATAATTACTTAAATCATTTCCTGTAAGTTTATTTCCAATAAAATGAAAAACAATCAACATTACAATAATAACAAAATCTAAAAAAATAGATAAAATTGAAAGATTTTCAGATTTCAGAAGACTATCAAATAGCGCTAAATAAAATATAATAAATACTCCAATCAGTACAAAATAAACCAATATTTACACATCCTTAATCATTCTAATATACCTTCGCTTTGATTTCACACCAAATTTCTAAAATATTATATGTTCAATTCATATATGTTGTAATCTTCCATTTAAAAAATACTGATACTCATTAATTCCAACAAGCCCTCTTTGAAATACTATAGGTTCCGTTGGATGTATCTTCATCATTAAAAATTCATTTACCATATCTAAATTTTCTAATCAGTTTTTCTTTATTAATTTCAAATGTTATTTTGACATAATAGGGCATGATAAGCATACCTAATTCCATTATAATTTCAGCCCGTCTTCTCTAATATCATTCATTAAAACTGCTAAATAGAAATATACTCGTCCCATTATTATGTGTACGCCAAATAAAAAGAAGCAGCCTACCCAAATAACTATACTTTTACCTGAGTCACTAGGAGAAATAAATGAAATATATATCAAAGCAATAAATGATAATAATATTAAAAAAACTCCTGAAATTTTTAATACTATATATTGCTTATTTCCAAACATTTCAAATTCTGAATAGCAAAATATAAATAACCCTGTCATAGAAATTAGAATTATACTTGCAATTATAATCCAATATTTAAAAGCTTCTACGTCTACACCTGAGTAATAAAAAATATCAGCTGAACTTATCAAAAAAGGAATATTATATCCGGCTAAGATATTAATTAGCATATAGACACATACTCTTTTCTTATAGTTATTTCTATTAAAATCTGCCAATATTTTTCCTTTTTCTTGTAAATATAATATGAGCCATAAAAATAATGATATGGCTAAATATATTTTCATATAATTAGGGACTGTTCCCTCCATACCAATAAAGCAATATAAAAATATATAAAATGCAAATATTATAAAATTTACTAATGCAAAACCTATTAAATAAGAATTTTTAATATTGTTTATACTTAAAACTTGTAAATTTTCTTTATCCATTATACAAAACTCCTATGAAAATACAGTTTTTGTTTAATTAATATACTTGCTTTATAGCAGGCGATTGTTAAAGTATTTAGAATCTCCAAATATCTGGATAATTAAATGACCTCCATCATCATCTTGTAATTAGTATTCTCTTCCAACTGTTCATTGTTCATATGGATTACATGCGCCATTTTTAAGTAATCGATCTTCCACATATACCTCTTTAATTCAGTCTTTGTAATCCATCAAATACACATGTCCTTGCAGTGTTGTATATTTGATGTTTGTTTTGCCTTCACTCTAAAATACTTTATATGTAATTATTTTACATTGACTAATCATTCTCATATACATTTGTTTTAATTCTATACTACATTTCTAAAATATTATACGTTTAATTCATATATATTGTAATCTTTCATTTAAAAAATAAAAATTATATATTTATACTCACTAATACAAAAAAGTCTTTTTGAAATATTATAAGTAGTGTAGGTATATATTTTTATCAATAAAAATTCATTTACCGTATCTAAATTTTCTAATCAGTTTACTTCTTTATCAATTTCAAATGTTATTTTTACACAATAGGGCATGATAAACATAACTAATTCTATTATAATTTCAGCCCATCTTCACTAATGTCATAATTTAACAGACCTAAGTAAAAGTATGTTCGTCCAATAAGCAAGTGGCTACAAAATAACATTATCATTCCCATCCAAATCGTACTATTTTCTTCAGAATCAACAGGAAGAATTAATGATACATACAACAATAGTCCAAATGATAATAAAATAGTTAAAATTCCAATCATTCTAATAAAACTACCGTTTTGGATACCGAACATCTCAAATTCACCTAGACAAAATAAGAATAGACCTATAGCAGAGACTATTATGAGCCCACAAATTAACAACCAATATGTAAAAGTATCGTCTCTAGAATCTGCAAAATAAAAAGCATAAGCAGAACTAACTAAAAATGGAATGTTGTATCCTGAAAGTAAATTGATGCTCATATATGTTGCAACTCTGAACTTATAATTTTTTCGATTATAGTTCTTAAAAATATACTCACGTTCTTGTAAATAAAGAATCAGCCATAATAATAATGACACTATTAAATATATTTTCATATATAATGGCATATTACCTTTTATACCTGGACCTGAATATATAAAATAGTACAATCCAAAAATAATGAAATTCACTAATGATAATCCTATTAAATGTGAATGTTGAATTGATTCTATTGATTTTTTTTGTAAATTTACCTCCATAATATACACCTTCCTTTTATCAATATAATATTATCACAACTTTTATTAAATATCGTTGCTATTAGATTAATTGTTTTTTTATCTATATTATCTATTGATATTTTTGGTATTGTTATATTTTCTAAAACCTTTCATTACATTATCGTTACTTATTATCTTTAAAGCATAGTAGTCTCTATTACTTTAAACCATAGCACAATAAACATTTTTAATATAGAATTTCTTATAAATTGTATCATTTGTTTTTCAAGATAGTTTTTTTGTTATTTTATTATTTTTAGATAGTTTGGTGTATAACAATTACTTTTTTAGTTGCTAAACTTATTCTTGATCTATTAGAAGATAAATTTTTCTTATATTATTTTTAAATTTTATGTTCATGATTACCAATATATACATTTTTTGTAGTTTTCATTCTAATTCACCAAATCGATATTTCGCTTTAATTGATTCTTTTTCAAAATTTTATGTTCAATAATTAATTGTATGTTTCAATATTTTCATTACTAGATAAAATGTTCTAATGTTAATTATGATTTAATCAAAATGAATAAATCGTAGCTGAAGTTATTGAAAAAGCTAGTAAAAACATACAAAATGTTGATAAATTGACTGAACAAGCTTGTAATAACTTTGTGGGTAAACATCAATCAGAAGTCGATAGCAATAACTCAAAAGTATCTGAATTAATAGACGAAATTGGTAAATTAAAAAAGCATCTTATTCAGTTAGAAGCGATGAATACGTCACTTAAACACCAATTCGCTAAAAATTAGTATTTTATTATTTGGGAATAACCAAATGATTAGTAGTTTAGAACAATAGAAAATATCAAAAAGTATATGGATGAAAATACAAATGATATTTCAAAAGATTTAACAGTTGATGGAACAACTACACTCTTAGAGGAATATGGTAAATATCTAGAAAATAATCCTGGACTAACGATTAATGGTAAAATGCTTAAAGATTAAGGTGTCGGTATTACAAGAGCTGTTATGTATGGTAGTAATGTAATGGGAGGCATTGGTTTTGGTACAGGGGTTTATTCAGACATTACACAGGATCATAAAACAGCCGGAGAAGTTGTGATGCATAATGGATTAACACTAGGTACAGGTGCTACTACAACAGCTGGTTTGACAATAGCAGCTCTAGGATTGAACCCGGGAGGATGGGGTATTCTAGCTGGTGTTGCTATTGGTAGTTTAGCTTCATATGGTACTGATTATTTGTACAAAAATAATATATTTGGATTAAAAGATGGAACAGATTGGGTGGGCAAAAATGTATTAGACCCAGCATTTGATAGAGTGAAACATATTTACTCTATTGAAAAGGGAAAACTAGACATTGGGAATATTTTAATCAGTGAAGGATACAATAAAGTGAAAAATCATGGTAAAAAATAATGAAAGACGATATAGTCCCATCAGTGATGAACGGAATGAATGCTGGTATGTCTAAAGTTAATGAGATTAAAGGTAATACAGAATCAACCATAAAAGATGATCAGGTTAAAACAAACCAAACTATTAAAAAGACTAAAAAACGATAAATCAAGTTTCTGATACAGTGAAAGGTACATCTAATCATGTTAAGGAACACGTGGGACATTCTATTAATAATGTGAGTAAAATTTTGATTCCTATGAAAGGTTGGTAGATTGTTCGAGATAAGAAGTTGAAATGGAGAAATTTTAAATGTAAAAAATAAAAGTGAGGGATGACATTGTATATGAATGATTTAAAGGATAACAACAAATTCAGCGTGAACATGTATCAAATACATAAAAATCCTAGATATAAATTGATTGAATTAAACCAAAAGAAATACTTATAGATTTGGAAGCGAATTATTTCTTCTATTTGTTTCCTATGTTGAACTGGATATTAAAAAAAGATTTAATAGAAATTACAAATGATAAATTAAATGAAATTGAATATGACAACAAAACTAATAAAGAACGATCCCAAAATATAAGATGGATATCTGGTGGTGTAGGGGTTTTAATAGCTTTACTAATGAGACCTTTTATGGATTTACTAGATGTACCTTCTAATATATATATCAATATAATTATTTTTATAATCCTTGTGTTTTCTGTAATCTCAATTAGAATTTATTTAAGAAAAAAATGGGATTTAAAACTAAAAGAAAATAATCCTAGAATGAATTGTAAAATGAGACCAACTTTCAAGTACATGATTGTTGCTATCGGAGCATACTTATTGTTTTTAGTGTTGTCTATATTTATGTTTCCATTGATATTTTTAGAAAAAATCAATATATTAATGTGTCTATGCAGTCTAACTTTTTTCTTCTTTTTTTCTATAATGAATATAATTGCATTTGACAACGAAGAGGTAATTATAAGTAAGCTAAGTCAATCAGAGTAAATAAATATATCAACCTTAAATCAATTCAAAATATTCTTAGATAAAGATAGAAGAGATAAAGTGACAATAATAAAAATATGTTAGAAAAAAAGTAGGTCAATCAATTACTGCAGTTACTAATTCTTTAAATCCAATGAAAGCTTTTTAAAAATATTTTAAATTAGAGAGAATGTGATTCATCATCGATAAAATAACAATAGAAACTATCGAAAAAAATAGTAAATTTAAACTGATACATTATGAAAATAGATACTTTATTATTGATTTAAATCGAAATAAATTAACATATATATTCCCATTGTTGAATTATTTGATGAAACAAGTATTGATTGAGATTGATAAAAATGAAATTAGTAAAGTTAAGACTGACAGTTTGAAAAAAAATAAGACCAAAAATGCGATTACTAGTTTGAGCATTGGTGCATCTGTACTTATAGGTTATCTAGTAAAACCTTTAGGTAATTATTTGGATTTTTCAACAACATATACATTAAACATTATATTAATTTTAATTGCGATTGTGCCTATATTGCTCATTAAAGACGTTGTTAATAAAAATAGAAGTTCAAATTACAATTATATTTAAAAAATGATACATATAGAGCACACGTGTTACCAAACAATAAAGAAGTTGTAAAAAACATACTTTTAAACTTTATTGTTACTATTTTATTTGTTGCTATGATTTGTGGTTTTATATTTCAAAAAGAATCTAATTTTATTTATTTGATAGCAATATCATTATTATTAGCAACAATCTTATTTCAAAATGTGTTGTTATACGCTCAAACAGAAATTTCAGGTACAATTGGTAAGATTAAAAGTAAATCTTAAATCATTTTAAAATGTTCTCAGAGAAAGAATAGTGCGATAAAATGGAAACAATAGGAAGCATTACATATTTAAAAGAAGGTTCTCAAAAGTTAATGATTATCAATCGTGGGCCAATTGTAGAAATTGAGGGTCAAAAGTATTTGTTCGATTATTCAGCATGTTAATACCCAGTTGATGTTGTAGAAGATCAAATTTATTATTTTAATGAAGAGAATATTGATAACGTTATATTTGAAGGCTATTCTGATCAAGATGAAACAAGATTTCAAGAATTATTTAAAGAGATGATGGGTAATTTGGATGAAGATGTTCAACGTGGGACTATTAAACAAAAAGATAGTTACGGATTGATTTAACATAAGTCATGATTATCAGAAGTTATCTATTATCGAATATTCAGAGATGATATAATATATGAGTCGCCTATCTCTCAGGCGTCAATTGACGAAGAGAGGAGGTGCATTAATTGCTAATCATTTTCGTTCACATCACGACCATAGTCCTCAGTGGTTGTATTATTGCATTATTTACGCATTGGCTATGTAATTGCAATAATAAATAGGCAACCATAGACACACATAAAAACCCCCACACTATTGCAGTAGTGTGGGGATTGGTGCATTAATTGCTAATCATTTTCATTATCTAGATTATAACACTGGTTAGTAGAGAAATGCAAAGATAGACAAATAATTAATGACTGAGGATAAAGATATGAAACAAACATACTTTCCTCATTTTGATACCATAGCCACCAAGTTTTTACTTGTGTTCTATTTCTAACATTTAATACTTTCAAAATTTCTTTTGTTGAAAATCCTGCTGCTTTCATTTCAACGGCTTTATACTTTGTTTCTACTGAATAAGAAACTCTTTATTTGGAGCAACAGGTGATTTAAGCTATCGAAAATTTTTCCCATCTATTTATAATTTGTTTCAAAAAGGATACTTTGAAAATTCACTAACAATTATTGGCAGTGGTTTAAATGAGTTAACTACTGATGAATTTAGAGAAAAAGTCAAAAATGCTATTCAAAATAATATTGAAAACCCAAAGGAAATTAGTGCGTTTTTAAAACGTTTATTTTTTAAACAACAGGACGCTAATAGTAAAGATAGCTACCAAAAATTGTTGGAAATGAGTTTAGAACTAGATGATAAGTTTGACCTAAAAGGAAATCGATTGTTCTATCTTGCAATGTCCCCTAAATTTTTTGGAGTTGCAACAAACCACTTGAAAGAGTCTGGATGAACGAACGTAAAAGGGGTGATGCGAATAATTATAGAAAAACCATTTGGTGATGATTTAAAATCTGCAAAAAAATTAAATAATCAAATAAGAAAGTCTTTTAAGAAGAAATATTTGGAATTAATCACTATTTAGGTAAAGAAATGATTCAAAATATTGAACGTCTACGATTTTGAAACACTATATTTAAACCACTTTGGAATAATAAGTATATTTCCAATATACAAGCAACTTCTTCAGAAACGATTAGTATAGAATATCGTGGTGGTTACTACGAATCAAGCGGCGCCCTAAAATTCATGGTTCAAAATCATTTATTACAAATGGTTTCATTACTTGCAATAGAACCTCCAATTAGTAGAAAAAGTAGTGATATAAGAAAAGAAAAAGTTCAAGTCTTAAAATCCTTGAAATGTTTTAATCCAAATGAAATTAAAGAAAGTTTCGTACGTGGTCAATATGATGGGGGAATGATGAATAATGAGTTCGTTCCTGCATATAGAAATGAACCTAATGTAAATTCACAATCTAATACTGAAACTTTTGTGGCAGGTAAAATAGAAATTGAAAACTCTAAATGGGCTAGTGTTACATTTTATATTCGTACAGAAAAAAGAATGAAAAAAATCTATCCAAATCGTTATAGAGTTTAAAAAATCCAATGCAATTTTATTATAGTAATTGTGAACAGAATGCATCAAACTTATTAGTCATCAACGTACAACCTAATGAAGGATTTTCTTTATGTGTGAATGGTAAGAAAAGTAATCAAAATAATGAAATGCAAAAAGTGAAGCTTTCTTATACTATGCCGATTAAAGATAAAATGAACACAGTTGATGCATATGAAAATCTTATTTACGATACATTAATTGGAGAACAAACAAAATTTACGCATTGGGAAGAATTAAAAATTCTTGGAAATTTATTGATGATATTGAAAATGTATGGAAACAAGAACAGCCACAGTTTCCTAATTATGCCTCTGGATGCTATGGGCCTAAAGAAAGTGAAAAATTACTTAGTGAAGACGGATTGAATTGGTGGAATAATT
>ERZ1023508.426-NODE-426-length-9909-cov-4.682870_pt1 | contig 9909 bp, 16 predicted proteins | sample MGYA00380548_ERZ1023508 | MGnify/ENA primary metagenome ERZ1023508 (study PRJEB33173, sample SAMEA4830311) | metagenome | study: EMG produced TPA metagenomics assembly of the PRJEB25223 data set...
GTTATTATCTTATAAAAGGTTCTAAATGTAAATAGAAAACGCTTACTTTTTATAACTAAAAAATAATACTACTCAAATATGTATACCTTACTTACTTCTTTTTCTTAAGAGATTTAAAGACTAAAACTAAAATTAAGAATATTAAAGCAACAGTGAGAACTGAGCCCATTTCTATTCCCTCCTAGCTATCTTTAAATTAGATACTACCAAACTAATCTCTTAATTAAAACTAAATACAAAATAAAGGTACTGTAAAATACCAATACCTTAATTATTTATTAATAAAAATATGCTTATATTCTTTTTGAGCAATAGTTTTGGTTAATCAAAAACTTAATAAAAAGCACCTACTCAAAATTGAGTAAGTACTATTTTCATAATCATTTTTTAATCTTCTTCATGCACATCATCAATGAATATCGATGTAGTAATTTCTACCTCATGCTTATCAGTCCTCATCTGGAATATCATTAATAATCATTGTTCTATTAGGGTGTTGTTCGTGTATTTCATCTAGTGCTTTACGTTTTTCTTCTTCCTCATCTTCTGGCCACTCACCTATATTAATAAAAATTGGTGTGTCCGTAGATAACTCTTTCTTATCAGTAAATAACTTATGATACTTACCTAACATATCTCTAGCACGTAAACGGTCACTAGGCTTAATAGGTACTTCCACCATTTCTACATGCTCATTGTACACTAAGTTCATTTTGTCGGTGTCTGGGTTGCGTTGAAATTCACCACGTTTAACTACGACCTCTCTCACTTCACTCTCATCACCTACTGCTGCATTACTTAGAATATGAAGTAGTTCGTTAGCAGATAGTACACCTTCATCAATCACTTTCTTACGTTGTTCATCAATGTACTTAGCCACTTTTTCATTCTTAAGCAACCTACTACCTTGTACAGTTGCAGTATGAGGACTATAACCAGCCTTAATTGCACTTTGTGTTACATTTAGTGTCTTTAGGTATTCAGATATAAACTTTTCTTGTCTAGGGTTTAAATCACTCATGTTATCCCTCCTATAATTTATCTAATAAACCATTCAATAGTTGACGTATTCTTTCTCTACTTAACTCAAATATCTTTGCAATTTCATTCATAGATTTCCCTTCACATAGTAAGAAAAATATGTAGTATTCCCTTCTAGTTCCTACTGCATAAATAAGCTGATCTAGTTCATTAAAGAACACTTGATTACTAGTATTCTCACTTAGTTCAAAGGGTTCGACTTTATCACTTAGTGAAAAGAAATCATCTATATCAGTATCATCATAACTTACAACATTTGACGCTTTCTCTTTGTGATAGTCCATTATAAACTGTTTAATCACTTGTTTATCGAACATCATGTAGCAACACTTACTTTATACTTATAAGCGTATAAATCACGTTGTAGGCGTTCTATGAGGCTATAATCTATCGTTGAACCATTAGACTGCATGTAATACATGATTTCCTTTTGTTCACTAGGTGTATATGATTTAATGACTTGTTTTAATTGCTGCATGTTTCTATTCGATTTTGTTTTGAAACGTTTTAATTTTTCTTTTTCACCTATAATATCAATCACTAGCTTTTCTAGTGGGTATGATATAGACACAACGCCATGAACATCACTTGTAGTCATGTGTGAAATATTTAAGTGATACATCATCTCTATTTGTGTCGTAATGGCTTTAATCTTGGTATTAATAAATTTAGGGTTATATTCTGTTAGCAAAGTATATTCAGATATTTTAGTTTCATAATATGATAGTGAGTAGTTTACTCTTTTAAGGTTCATGTATGCACCTCACAAATAAAATGAGCCTACCGCTAAGGATAGGCAAGATATTTATTATTTAACTATTCGATTTTCTTCGAACATTTTCATAAGGTTTCTGTCTCTTTGTGACTGTTGAGTTAGTTCATCTTTTCGTTGCTGTTGGATATTTTGGGAAAATTGTTTTTCTACGACATCTAATAATTCATGACATTGATCCCCTGATAAATTTGTTTCAGTCATAATATAATTATAAACTTTATCTACATTGTGTTTTCTAGCCATTATTTAGCACCTCTTAATTTCATTTTATTTCTTATATCAATGAAAGGTAGTTCGTCTCCGCCTACATAATTTGAATACTTATTAGGACTGAAATAATTTTTAATTTCTGCTCTTACTTCTGTATCCTTCTCAAAGTTTTCTTTGTCATAAACTCGAACAAATCTATCAAATTCTATTTCATATTCATCATTTAATGCTGCGATTTCATCTACCACTTTGTTATATTCCTCAACGATTGGCTCAAATTTTGCTAATATACGTTCTTTATCCTTTTTGTACAAATGAGGTAAATCTGCTTGATGTTTAATAAGTTCAATCGCCTTTTTACGTCTAGCCTCGTCAAACACTTCTTTTTTAGTCGATAAGCGTTTTTCTAAGGCTTTTAATTTCTTCTCATTACTATCAAATGTAGTATAGAGTGCGTCAGCCTCATCATCTTGTGAGTTAGCAATTAATTCTTTATATTTTGCTTTATCTTCTTTAATTCGTTGCGATAACTCTTGGCGCTCATTTTCAAGTTTATTGATATTCTCTCTTTGACCTATTACATATTCGTTGTATTCATCAAAATATTTTGCAGTTTTCAATGATATGCCTCTTTTCAATTTGTTTTTAAGCCTATTTTTCTTATGCAAACTGTTTTCTGTTACTTTATTTTAAATTTCAATTTTCTTTAGTGCCTCATATCGTTTCATACTGCCCTCAATATGACGCTTAATACTTAATAAGGCTAAGTCCATTTGTTCTTTTGATTTTATACAGAAATAACCTCTAGTATCTTTTTTATAACTATATCCAATAGGATAGCCATGTTCTACAACTAAACTATTAATAGTATGTTGCAGCCATCTTTCATTATTCTTAGTAAACTCCATATTCAATTGATTGAATATATTTTGTTTAGTAATAATATTGTGCTTAGTGTTGCGTAATACATTTAATACTTTAACATGATCTTGAGTTAATTCTTTTTCAATTGTTATTGTCATTATTTAATACCTCATTTTTTTAGTTTTTTTGAGCAGACCTAATTAAATGAGGAGGTAATAAATGAAAATCTAGTGAATTTACATTTTTCAACTATTGTATTCGTAATTTCAGAGAACAAGAAAACTAATCAAATTATATAAAAGTATAATTACTTCTATAACACTATTATACTAAATTTACACTTAAATTACAAACGTATGTTCTTATTTTATGATATTTATATAACTTCTTAACAATCTATTTAACATTATTATATAGGCATTCATACTACTTTTCATATAGTTTCACAGACTTTCTTTTATAGAACTAATGTTCGTTTTTAGTATAAAACAATCTAAAATCATTAACAAATCTTAACAATTACGATTTACATATAAAAAAAGCCATGCACCTGTTACAGTGCATGACCTATAAATCTATATATTAAATTGTTTGTTCAATATCTATATTCCCAACAATCTGATCTAATGCCCACTCTAATATTCCAATGATATGGCCTTTTCTATCAGTAGTATAATAATGTTCACCATTCTCATCAGTCACACTATAATGATATATACTTTCTGTTTCTTTCATTACACTATCTAATGTTTCGTTCACTTCATTCAATAAGATAAATTCATTAGTATCAAATTCCAACATTTCAACAATTTCCCACGTTTTACGCTCAAAGAATTTGAGTGCGAACTCTAAAAATGTTGTCTTATTTACTTGTTGCTGCGTAAGTATATTAAAATCTCTTACGCTATTATCTGTTTCATTAATTACACTTTCCATAAAATGAGCAATCTTAGTTAATTCTTTTAATTGTTTATTATTCATACTATACACGTTCCTTTCTTCTAATCATTAGATTTTCGTTATCTTTTCCAACTTTACCGATACTTTCAAATTTATATCTTTCAAAATATTTTGTATTTTTATCGCTCTCAGTCCATAGGCAAGACTCAAGATTGAGCTTTGTAGAAATTGCTAGTATATCTTTTAGTAGCATTTTGCCATGTCCTTTTTTAAGTGAATTTAAATTATCTATTTCAATGATCCAATCACTATTAAAATATTGACTAAGTAACGGATTAGGCTTTCTAATATTAAATTTTATGAGTGCTTTGAAATCTTTAGTTATCAATGATATATCCCTACCAAAACAAAAGAGATAATATTTTTTACTTAATAAAATAACTTCTTGAATAAAGATTTTATGAGTTTTAGTAGAATTAGTTAAAAGGCTAATAATCAAACCTTTAGCCATATTTTCTTGTTCCTTCTTCACATGCTGCTGAAATTTATTATTATTTATAAACATCTTAAATTGTTGGTGTCCTATTTCTGTAATTGTTGGCATACTTGACCTCCATGTTAATTAAATGTGGTACTGGTACCCAATGTGTACCCGTCGTTCATTGTTGAGTGGGTACTCTTGAAATCGTTGATAGACAAGGATTTAAGGTTATTAGTACCCGTTGTACCCGTTAAAATACTTTTAGCATGTACATTTAAATAGTGAGTATTAATTAGTTATAAAATCTAAATTTCTTAAAATTATATACACTATTATTAATTAGTGGGTACTTCGGGTACTATCTTTTTCAAACCTTGATATTACAATGTTTATCGAGTACCCGTTTTTTATTTCTAAGTGGGTACTCAACGGGTACATGTGGTACTTTTTAACATTCTGAATGTGGATTGTGAGAATTTGAAAAATCAAATCCCATTTCTTTTATGACTTCATCTTTAATAGCAAAACCTCTATGTTTTTTAGTCTCATGTCTAACTTGTATTTGTAAACGATCTTTTTCTTTCTTAACTAAATAACTTTTTTTGTCCCATTGTTTTGTTATAGTTTGCATTTCATGACCTAATATATCTTTGACTGTATCGCCTAAAATACATAAGTAACCCAATTTATATATTGCTTTAACTTCGCCATTTTTAACTGGACTATATCCATCACCAGTGATGTTATTTCGATTAGCGTCTAAATATTGCAACATATCCTCAAGCACTTGTTTAGGTTTATCTATCGTTTTATTATTCTTCAACATATTTTCATATGCTTGGTTAATAATCTTATAGTAATCATGTTCAAAGCCATCAATATCATTAAGAATTTCACCAGTAAGCTGTAATAAGGCAAAGCACTTCCCGATACGTTGCATTACTCCATTGATACCTTTTTCATTAAAGTATCTTAAATAGCTTTCAAAACTTTCTTTGTATTCATCTTTTTTTGATTGATATTGTTTAATAAATTCAATTCCTAGAGTTCCATAATTCTCTCTAAATTCATGATCTAACGAGATGAAATCATAATTATCTGGATATGGTTGTTCTTCTAAAGTAACGACACGAGCTGATACTCCAGCTTTATCATCTGCCATATTCGTAATTGAGGCCTCACCAGTAGAAAGCATGATATTTTTCCATTCTTTCTTTTCATCAATAGTTAAATTCTTATTACTTCGGCTTTTACTTTCACCACTTGAATAGTTGTAGACTGCATTAGCTATAAAATTTGGTGATATATTACGTGTATCATCTTTAAACATTGGAAAAGAGTTCAAAAATGCAGCCATAGCCTCAATGCTGTTTCTAGTAGAACTCCATGTAGTTGTAAGGTCAGTAGTTCCCCACACACTAGCTACTAAATTTAAAGTGAATGTTTTACCTGTTGAAGTACTTCCAGCAAGTTCAACAATGAATGGCATAATATCAAATTCATAAAGTAATACCGAACCTAGTGAGGCATATAACATCACCATAACCATAGGTAAATCTTTAATTTTTATAAATACTTTTTTTGAGTAATCTTCGATTGTCCCTTTAGATTTAAATGAATTGACTAGCTTTTGAAAGCCTTTATCATTATTAAAAAACTTGATATTTTTATGTTCCATTTCGTCTTTATATGGATAAATGAAGTAATCTTTTACATGTCCTAATCGAGTTGCTACTTTTATATTGATAGGTGGACTATATCTCTTAGATTGGTTGATATAATCAACTAATTTTGATGAAGTATTTGAAGTTACATCTAGTTTTCTATTTGCTAGTTTAAGGAGTTGTCTATTATCAGTGATTTCTTCGGCAGTAACATTTAAATTTACTGGTGTTCTATTATCAAAAAAGTGCATGTTATAACTCACTTCACCATTTTCAATATTTTCATATCTAGTATCAATTTCTGGAATAGTAGTAGTAATGAATCTTTCTTTATCTGGTTCACCATCTTTTCTACTTGGAATAACTTGATAAAGTGCTGCACCATAACTATTAGGTTTCACTTTGTAACCATCTGGAATAATATTGGGAGTATATGTCTTTTTATTCATATTCTCTTTAATTTCGTTCATAATTTCATCATTAGTAAAGTTCATAGAAAACTCCTCTCTAGTTGTTATAGTGTTTTTTCATAATTGAATAAAAAGTAGCGTTTATCTCACGATCATTCATTGGTGGTGTGCATGATTGCCCCCACATCTGAGCAAAGGCATAAATAATATGTTCATTTACTCTACGATTAAATAAGTGACCTAAAATACTTGCTAGTGATGAATTACGCCCACCTTCACTAACGCCAAATGCTTTTTCTTCCCAATAACTTGCGTCACGTCTTTTAAAGACTGGAGTAGATTTTGATTGAGTAGAAATATCAAATAATTTAGCCCACTTTTTAAGTGTTGATTTATTTAAAATTGCAGCGTCATTATATTGAAATTCAAACGAACATTCATTATTTTTTCTAACTGGTAACGCCATAGCCCTAGATGGTTGATAACTTCCTCCATCAATTTTGCACGCTATTTTTTGTGCTAGTGTTCTTACATATGCACGATATTCATTTGCATTTATACGCTCACTTAGTGGCACGTACAAGCGTATTCTAGGACTTTCATTTGTGTGTCTGAATGTTGTATGCCAAAACCATGCAAAGCCTTCTAATTCGCTTTTAATTGACTTGTGTAGCATGTTCAAATCATTTTCATCATCATAATCAAGTACAAGTACATCTCTATAAAGTACATTGTCATCATTTCTGTATTTTCGATATTTATTACCTTTGTCATCTACACCATCAGCAATATCACCATATACTGCTGTTCCTCTAGCATATTTATTTATATTATTTTGTGGAATGGATAAACGATTGATTAATTCACTCCAATTAGGTTGAGAGAAGTTTTTGAATGAAGTTGATTTTTCATTTCCATACCAAACCACACTCACTTGAGTATCATTTTCTAATTGAATTTTGCTCAATTTTATACCTCCATGTATTAAAACAAGAGCAAAGATGTTATAATACAAATGGAGTATTTTCTTATTGCTCTTGTATTTAATAAAATTTATATATTATGCGTTACTTTCGCTTTGGTCGGTTGGAAGTGACGCATTTTTTAATTCATCTATTGCATTGTTATAATGATGTTCCACTTGTTCAATCATTGAATTAACATCAGTAAAGATTGAGTTGATTACTGCAAGATAAACAAAATGATTTTGAATACTTTCATTTGCAGTATATGCTGCTACTTGATCGTTAGACGCAACTAGCATTTTTTTATATTCCTCAGCACGTTCCATTTCATCTGCTACTAAGTTTCTGAGTGCGTTGAGTTTAGAAGTTAAATCTGCACTTATTACCTCATCTTTGATTTCATGAATTTGATATTTTAAATTTTTCATTTACTACTCCTCCAAACTTTCAACAAAAATTGTCATTTCTTCAATAGCTATTTTTAAGTTTTCAATATCATCTAAAGTTAAGAATTTACTAATATTAGAACCTTCGTAAATGCTAGGGAAATCTATGAAAGTATCTATTGCTGATAGTAAATCTTCGTATTCTCGATAATCTGCAAGAATTTCAAAAATTTCATTATCACTTAAATATGGATATTCACTTTTAATAACTGATAAATTTTTAATATGACGTTTTTGTAATAATTTAATCATTTTACTAGTATGTTTTTTTCCATTCGCCATATGCTCATAGTTCAATTTGTCTTTAATATTTTTAAAATCTTGATTAGTTAAATTTTTCATTTTTTCATTTTCCTCTCTGAATTTATTTGTTGTGTTTAATTTTTGATTAATGTTCATTTACTGCTCCTCCATTTTCTTCAATATTTAACGCTGCGATTACACTACCTAACATGTAAATAGTGAAAGCTACATGTACTCCTAAGAGCCAACCACTTATGAATGAAATTACTGAAATTAGCATTAGTTTGAATAAAAATTTAGTCATGTTATATCACCTTCAAATTTTTTATAAATATTTTTTGTGTTTACATTTTAAAAATTCTTCAAATTTTTCTACATTCACAAGTGTGAGTGTGCTACTAATATCAAAATACATACTCTCTACGCCTAAATTATCTTCATCATATGAAATGAGTAATCTACGAATTGTTGAATAACTACAATTAAATAACTCACTTAATAATTTTGGCTTTGCGTATTTGACTGGGAATACGATTTGCTTTTCTTCAAGTGCAGTATTCTGTTTAGTTGGTAAATCTTGCAGCTTTACATGTGGCATAGTTTAGACCTCCTTATTTTTTTTAATTTCGAACACTTCTTTTATATCTAAACCTAAATAATCAACAATTTTCTTTGCAGTTTTTGGTGAAGTAGTTTTCTTACCATTTACAATCGAATTTAAAAAGTAATTGTTCAGATTCAACTCATCTGCAAAATCTTTAATACTCATACCATTGAAAGCAATAACACTCTTTAACAGTTCAGATTTAGCAATCATTTTCATACTTTAATACCTCCTTTATTTAATGTTAACTAACTTTAATTTTGTTAGTAAACAAATAGTAACACAATTAACTAAAACTTGGCAAGTTTTTTTCAAATTGTTTACTAACTTTTTATATTTGAGTATAATTTTATATATAAAGAGGTGAAATAATGGAAGAATTAAGAAAAGAATTTGCTAATATTATTAAAGACATTAGATCTAAATACGAATTTACATTACAAGAATTCGGAGAAACTTTAGGAGTTTCTGATGTTTATGTAAGTAGAATTGAAAAAGGTCAAAGGTTTCCTTCTAAAAAAGTTCTGTTTGTAATTTTATTTTTCTTAGATAACTTTAAAGATTATGAAACCATAGATGCATTATTATCTTTATTTATTAAAATTAAAGGGCTAGATAGTAAAGAAATTACTGAGGAATATCAATCTTTTCTAAAGAAGTCAAAAAAAGAGTTAATGACTCATATAAATAGGCATTATAACAACGAGGTAGAATTGCCAGCTAATTCAAATATAAATATTACTTCTTCTAAATTGTTAGATAAACCATACTACGATATAGGATGGTTACTTTCTCAAAAAGAATATAGAATTTTTTTCAAAGGTATAGAAACTAATAACGATGATTTTTATAAAAATATTTTAACTGAAGAAGATAAAAAGATGTTATACAGCATCATCAACACAGTATTATTGAGAATTTATAATAAATAATTTATGGGTATGTAGTTTTTAATGTTTCTGATAAAGTAGCAAATACGGAAAATAAAAAATTAGAAATTACTTCTAGTTTATTTAGTAGCAAAGGCGTAACTTTTGATTTACCTGAATAATATTTTTAAAACTTACTCAGGGTAGCACGTCTACCCTTTTTATTTAGGAGGCACACTTACATGTGGCACAACAAAATAAGAAAGAGAGAGAATAAATGTCAAAAAATATAAATCAAGCAAATAGTAAATTAAACAACTCAAATAATAAATTAAAGCAAAGTTATTCTAATTCTAATAGCAATAATCTAAAAATAATGTATATGCCTCATTGGTTAGAGTTTTATTCGAATTCGTTACATTCTGAGGTGAATAGTA
>ERZ1023508.437-NODE-437-length-9512-cov-27.447499_pt1 | contig 9512 bp, 8 predicted proteins | sample MGYA00380548_ERZ1023508 | MGnify/ENA primary metagenome ERZ1023508 (study PRJEB33173, sample SAMEA4830311) | metagenome | study: EMG produced TPA metagenomics assembly of the PRJEB25223 data set...
AAATATTCAATCAGGGGTAAATTTAGTAGATTTTTGGGCAACTTGGTGTGGTCCATGTAAGATGATTGCTCCAGTATTAGAAGAATTAGCTGGTGACTATGATGGCAAAGCTAATATTTTAAAACTAGATGTAGATGAAAATCCATCAACAGCTGCTAAATTTGAAGTTATGAGTATCCCAACTTTAATCGTTTTTAAAGATGGCGAACCAGTTGACAAAGTTGTTGGTTTCCAACCAAAAGAAAACTTAGCTGAAGTAATCGAAAAACACTTATAATAAATTGGGCAACTTTCTGGGACATTAATCTTGATTAATGTCCCAGTTTTCAATTTATAAGCATATCAATCAATTGAGAAACATTGCGAAGCTATTTTATAATATAAATAAATGTAAATTAAAACTACGTTGATATCATATAAAACCAAGCTATTTATTGAAAAATCGAACTATAAAATTTTGTGTGAAAGGAGGAGGACAATTTATGGAAACATACCAAGAAAAAATTAAGCAGAAACTGACAGTAGTACCAACAGAGCCCGGTTGTTACCTAATGAAAGATCGAAATGATCAAATTATATATGTAGGTAAAGCAAAGAAACTTAGAAATAGATTAAGATCTTATTTTACTGGTGCGCATGATGCGAAAACCACAAGACTTGTCGGTGAAATTCGAAACTTTGAATTTATCGTAACATCCAGTGAAACTGAATCGCTACTATTAGAATTAAATCTTATAAAACAATATCAACCGCGTTATAACATTTTATTGAAAGATGATAAAAGTTACCCTTTTATAAAAATAACGAAAGAAAAATATCCAAGGCTCGTTGTAACGCGAACAGTGAAAAAGGGAAGTGGAAAATACTTTGGACCATATCCCAATGCATATTCAGCACAAGAAACAAAAAAATTACTAGATCGTATCTATCCGTTTAGAAAATGTGATAAAATGCCTGACAAATTATGCCTTTATTATCATATTGGCCAATGTTTAGGGCCTTGTGTGTATCCAGTAGATTTAGAAAAGTATGCTGAAATGACAAAAGAAATAACGGATTTTTTAAATGGAGAAGACAAAACAATTTTGTATAATTTAGAGCAAAAAATGCAAGAGTCAAGTGAATCACTAGATTTTGAACGTGCCAAAGAATATAGAGACTTAATACAACATATCCATAACCTTAATAAAAAACAAAAAATCACATCTTCTGATAATACGATTAGAGATGTGTTTGGTTACAGTATTTCTAAAGGATGGATGTGTATTCAAGTATTCTTTATTAGACAAGGTAATATGATTAAACGAGACGCAACGATGATACCGCTCCAACAAACAGAAGAAGAAGAGTTCTATACATTTATTGGACAATTTTATGATTTAAATCAACATATTTTGCCTAAAGAGGTACATGTACCGAAACATTTAAATAAAGAGTTGATACAATCCGTTGTGGACACAAAAATTGTACAACCACTTAAAGGCAAAAAGAAAGATATGGTTGATTTAGCAAATCATAATGCAGAAGTTACGTTAGAAAATAAATTTGAACTCATTGCAAAGGATGAATCACGCACTGTTAAAGCGATTGAAGAGTTAGGCGATATAATGGGTATACAAACGCCTATAAGAATAGAGGCTTTTGATAACTCTAATATCCAAGGTGTAAATCCTGTGTCTGCAATGGTGTCTTTCATTGATGGTAAACCAAACAAAAAAGGTTATAGAAAATATAAAATTAAAACAGTTGATGGACCCGACGATTATAAATCAATGCGTGAAGTGGTACGCAGGCGATATACACGTGTATTAAATGAGGGCAGTCCATTACCAGATTTAATTATTGTAGATGGTGGTAAAGGCCACATGAGTGGTGTTATTGATGTCCTAGAAAATGAATTAGGTTTAGATATTCCCGTTGCCGGATTGCGTAAAAATGATAAGCACCAAACGTCAGAAATTTTATATGGAGAGCAAGCAGAGGTTGTACCTATGAAAAAAAATAGCCAACCATTTTATTTGTTGCAAAGAATTCAAGACGAGGTGCATAGATTTGCAATCACTTTCCATAGACAAACAAGACAAAAGACAGGATTACAATCTGTTCTAGATACAGTTGATGGAATTGGTGCCAAACGTAAGACTAAATTATTACGTACATTTGGGTCAATTAAGAGAATGAAAGAAGCAAGTGTAGAAGATTTAAAAAACTCTGGTCTTCCCCAAAATGTGGCTGAGAATCTTCATCACGCCTTATCCAATAATTCATAGATATAACTTTGTGGCATGAGAATCATTCTCATGCCCAATTTCTATTTAATTAGTGTTACAATAACAAATAACAGGAGTTCTTTTTTTACAAGTATATGGAAGCGTTTTCTAATTGAGAATGTTCTCAACAGCCTTTTATTTAAACTGTAAACTACAACGTCTAAAAAATGCAGTGATGTTTAAATAATTATGCAATGTTATTGTGTTGTAAAAAACATACGTCACAAAAAAATCATTGTTCATAAGGTTTATATGAAAATTGCCATTACTTTGTACGGTAAAAAAAGAAATCCAAAAAAATTATCTGTTTCACAGGGGGGACTTCCTTTTGGCATATTCGAAAAATCAATTCTATTTAAGACGCTTACATTCTTTGCTAGGCGTAATACCAATAGGTGGATTCTTATTAGTTCATTTACTTGTTAACCATCAGGCAACACAAGGTGAGGCCGCGTTTAACAAGGCAGCTGGATTTATGGAATCTATACCTTTTTTAATTGCAGTGGAATTTATCGTTATTTATATTCCAATTCTGTATCATGCGGTTTACGGCGTACATATTGCCTTTACGGCAAAGGAGAATGTAGGGCATTATTCTGCATTTAGAAACTGGATGTTTTTACTACAACGTGTGACTGGTGTCATAACATTTATCTTTGTAGCAATTCATCTATGGCAAACACGTATCCAACGTGCGTTAGGACATGAAGTGAACTTTGACATGGTTCATGACATTGTGACGAATCCATTTTGGTTAATTTTTTACATTGTATGTTTATTAGCAGTAACATTCCACTTTGCGAATGGTTTATGGTCATTCTTAGTTACTTGGGGTGTTTTACAATCTAAAAAATCTCAACAAATTTTCACTTGGGTTTCACTTGTTGTATTCCTAGTTGTTTCTTATATCGGAATCAGTGCAATCTTAGCATTTTTATAAAGAATTAAAACTAAGTTTCATATATATTTGAGGGAGTGACATATATGGCAGAGAAGAAAATTATTGTTGTCGGTGGAGGACTTGCCGGTCTGATGTCAACAATTAAAGCAGCAGAACAAGGCGCACACGTTGACTTGTTCTCACTTGTTCCTGTTAAACGATCACACTCTGTTTGTGCACAAGGTGGTATAAACGGAGCGGTAAATACAAAAGGTGAAGGGGACTCACCATCAGTACATTTAGATGACACTGTATATGGTGGAGACTTTTTGGCAAATCAACCGCCAGTTCAAGCAATGACGGAAGCTGCACCAAAGATTATCCATTTACTAGACCGTATGGGTGTAATGTTTAATAGAACTAAAGAAGGTTTATTAGACTTTAGACGTTTTGGTGGAACGATGTACCACAGAACAGCGTATGCTGGTGCGACAACTGGCCAACAATTACTTTATGCTTTGGACGAACAAGTTCGTAGCTTTGAAGTCGATGGTTTAGTTACAAAGTATGAAGGTTGGGAGTTCTTAGGTATCGTTAAAGATGACGATAATATGGCGAGAGGTATTGTTGCTCAAAATATGACAACATCAGAGATTGAATCATTTGGTTCAGATGCAGTCATTATGGCAACAGGTGGTCCTGGTATTATCTTCGGTAAAACGACTAACTCAATGATTAATACAGGTTCAGCAGCTTCTATTGTATATCAACAAGGCGCAATGTATGCAAACGGTGAATTTATTCAAATTCATCCGACCGCAATTCCTGGAGATGACAAACTTAGATTAATGAGTGAGTCAGCACGTGGTGAAGGTGGTCGTATTTGGACATATAAAGATGGTAAGCCATGGTACTTCTTAGAAGAAAAATACCCAGATTACGGTAACTTAGTACCTCGTGATATTGCAACGCGAGAAATCTTTGATGTATGTGTTAACCAAAAATTAGGTATCAATGGTGAAAACATGGTATATCTAGACTTATCACATAAAGATCCACATGAGTTAGATATTAAACTTGGTGGTATTATTGAAATTTATGAAAAATTCACTGGTGATGACCCTCGTAAAGTTCCGATGAAGATCTTCCCAGCAGTTCACTATTCAATGGGTGGTCTATACGTTGACTACGATCAAATGACAAATATTAAAGGTTTATTTGCAGCTGGTGAGTGTGATTATTCACAACATGGTGGTAACCGTCTTGGTGCAAACTCATTATTATCAGCTATATATGGTGGAACAGTTGCAGGACCAAATGCGGTTGAATACATCTCAAATATCGAAGATTCATATACAGATTTAGATCAAAGTTTTTATGAAAAACGTGTACAAGAAGAACAAGAAAAATTTGATCACTTACTGAATATGAAAGGAACTGAAAATGCGTATAAACTTCACAGAGAACTTGGTGAAATTATGACAGCGAATGTCACAGTTGTTCGTGAAAATAAAGCGTTATTAGAAACAGATAGAAAAATTGTAGAATTGATGGAACGCTATCAAAATATAGATATCGAAGATACGCAAACTTGGAGTAACCAAGCGGTATTCTTTACACGTCAATTATGGAATATGTTAGTGCTTGCAAGAGTGATTACAATCGGTGCATACAACAGAAATGAGTCTCGTGGTGCGCATTATAAACCAGAATTCCCAGATAGAAATGATGAAGAATGGTTAAAAACAACACTAGCTACATATCAAGGTAAAACAGAGGCGCCTAAGTTTACTTATGAGCCTGTAGATATTAGCTTGATACCACCACGTAAACGTGACTATTCTAGTGTGTCAAAAGGAGGTAAATAATTATGGCAGATACTCAAGAAGTACATGATGCTCCTGAACAAAACGAACAAAATCAACAACCTAGCCAAAAAACAATTAAATTAATTATTAAACGTCAAGATACGGATCAATCAACACCTTATATGGAAGAATTTGAAATTCCATATAGAGAAAATCTTAACGTGATTGCATGTTTAATGGAAATTAGACGTAACCCAGTTAACAGTAAAGGTGAGAAAACAACACCTGTCATTTGGGATATGAACTGTTTAGAAGAAGTGTGTGGTGCCTGTTCTATGGTTATCAATGGTCAAGCAAGACAGTCTTGTTCTGCGATTGTTGACCAATTGGAACAACCAATTAAATTAGAGCCAATGAGCACGTTCCCAGTCATTCGTGATTTACAAGTTGATCGTACTAGAATGTTTGATAACTTGAAACGTATGAAAGCTTGGGTACCAATTGACGGTACGTATGATTTGGGACCAGGCCCTCGTATGCCAGAGAAAAAACGACAAACAGCATATGAATTATCTAAATGTATGACATGTGGTGTTTGTTTGGAAGTTTGCCCTAACGTTACTAAGAAAAATGACTTTGTTGGTGCGCAAGCAATTTCTCAAGTTAGATTGTTTAACTTGCATCCAACAGGATCAATGACTAAAGATGAACGACTTGAAGCACTAATGGGTGGTGGCGGTTTACAAGCATGTGGTAATTCACAAAACTGTGTAAATGCTTGTCCTAAAGGTATTCCTTTAACAACTTCTATCGCTGCTTTAAATAGAGAAACATCATTCCATATGTTCAAATCATTCTTTGGTTCAGATCACCAAGTACAATAAAAGCTCAAATTAAATAAATAGGACTTAGCATTTGTTTAGTACAAATGCTAGGTCTTTTTTTATAAAATAAAGTACGATAGGTTATATATTTTGTTTAGTAAAGGATACATACTAAAAATTATTAATAAATGACAGTGTTGTTAAATGATAATAAAAACAGGTCTATGCTACAATAAAGTAGAAGATGATAAGTAAGGATGTAATTGAATATGGAAAAACCAATTGGTGTAATTGATTCAGGTGTTGGCGGTCTAACAGTCGCAAAGGAAATTATGCGTCAACTACCAAATGAAACAATATATTATTTAGGCGACATTGAACGTTGTCCATACGGATCTAGAGAAGGATCTGAAGTAAGACAATTTACTACTGAATTAGCGCAAAAGCTAATGACCTTTGACATAAAAATGCTAGTCATTGCTTGCAATACTGCAACAGCCGTTGCACTCAACCATTTACAAAATATTTTACCGATTCCAGTGATAGGTGTCATTGAACCGGGCGCACGTACAGCGATTATGACAACAAAAAATAATGATGTTTTAATTTTAGGAACAGAAGGTACAATTAAATCAGAAGCATATAGACATCATATTAAGGCAATTAACCCGAACGTTGAAGTGACAGGTATAGCATGTCCAAGTTTCGCACCTATGGTAGAACAAATGCGTTATAAAGACCCAACCATTACTAGTATTATTATTCATCAAAATTTAAAACACTGGCGAAATAGCAATGCAGATACAGTTATTCTGGGTTGCACACACTATCCATTGCTTTACCAACCTATTAATGATTATTTTGGTGGAGAGAAGACAGTGATTTCTTCTGGGCTAGAAACTGCTCGTGAAGTCAGTGCTTTACTAACATTTAGTAATGAACATGCTGGTTATCAACGTCAACCTAAACATCGTTTTTTCGTGACTGGTGAAACAGAATATATAGAACGTATCATAACAGAATGGTTAAATATAAGTGCTACCGTTGAAAAAATAGACTTAAAAGAACAGGAGACATAACAATGGAAGATATTGTAATTGCATCGACGAACAAAGGTAAAATTAACGATTTTAAAGTTATATTTCCAGATTTTAATGTTATAGGTATAGCTGAAATTATAGAAGATTTCGATGTTGAAGAAACGGGAGATACATTTGAAGCAAATGCTAAATTGAAATCAGAAGCTGCTGCAAAAGTATTGAATAAACGCGTGATTGCTGACGATAGTGGACTTGAAGTATTTGCTTTAGGTGGAGAACCAGGCGTTTATTCTGCGCGTTATGCTGGTACCGATAAAGACGACGATGCCAATATCGATAAATTATTAACCCAGCTTGGTGGTGAAACAGACAGAAGCGCACAGTTTGTATGTGTGATTAGTATGAGTACGCCAGGTGAGGAAACTGTACAATTTAAAGGTAACGTACAAGGTGAGATTACATTGAGTAAAATAGGTGAACATGGCTTTGGCTATGACCCGATTTTTTACTTAGATGATAAAAACAAAACGATGGCACAGCTTTCTGCAGAAGAAAAAAGTGAAGTCAGTCATAGAGGTAAAGCAATAGAAAAATTACGACAATATTTAGAAGGTGATGAATCATGACAAAATGGATTATAGTTAGTGATAATCACACAGAGCAAGGTGTGCTGTTTGATGTTATAAATCATCACAGTCATATTGATGTTGCAATTCATTTAGGCGATTCAGAATTTGCATATGATGATAGTGAACTAAGTCATTTTTATAGAGTTAAAGGAAATACAGATTTTTATCCTGAATTTCCTAATGAAGAGACTATAGAAATAGATGGTATTAAAGCTTTTTATACGCATGGCCATCTTTATAATGTGAATCGTTCACGCATGCAACTTGCTGAACAGGCTAAATCATTAGGTTGTCAATTTGCTTTTTACGGTCATACACACGTGGCTAAACATGAAAATATCGCTGGCGTACACGTAATTAATCCAGGAAGTATATCACAATCGAGAAGCAATATTGAAGAAACGTATGCAGAATTAGTTATTGATGAACAAAGTAAGGAAGTAGTACTGAATTTTTACAATCGTGATCATAAGGTCATTGATAGTGAAACTTTTGAAATCTAATCGTTAAATACATACGATGGTTATGTTAATACGAAAATTTGCTTTCAATATGCAGAAGTAAGAAATCAAATATACACGTATTTGATTTCTTATAGTGCTGCTTTATGATAATCATTGATCAGTAAAAGCAAATGAGATAACTTAGTTTTTAATTAGAATTTTAAAATATATTTAGAAAAGATGATAAAAAGTCCATTAAAGTGAAAAATCATATTTATTTTTAGCGCTTGGAGTATTGCTTTATAGCACTAAGTTAGATATAATTATTTTTGTGTTCAAAAACAATATGTCCTGGTAGCTCAGCTGGATAGAGCAATGGCCTTCTAAGCCATCGGTCGGGGGTTCGAATCCCTCCCAGGACACTAATAGCGTTAAATAGCGCATAATTCAAACTAGGAAACCCCGTAACGACGGGGTTTCTTTTATTTTATCTACAATGCGATACAATAGAAAACAAAATTTTATGGCACTGGCATGGCACCGAGAACATATTTTTACATTGCTGATAAAACTTCAATTGCTTTGTTATTTTCTTCAAGATATTTTTCTTCTAACAAATGGGAATAGATTTCAGTGGTAACAGAAATATTTTTATGGCCAAGCCTTTTTGAAATATAATAAATAGATACATCGTTTGCGAGGAGATAAGAGCAATGCGTATGTCTTAATGCATGTGAAGTAATCTGTTTAATACCATGTAACTTACAGGCCTGTTTTAGTTGCTTGTTAACAGCGTTAATAGTAAGTGTAGTACCAAAAGAATTAAATAGTAATCCTTTGGTATTTAGTTTGAGTTTTTCAATCATATCAGTAATGTGTCTCATATCATCTTTAGCTATAGTTAAAGTACGAGGTGATACATCATTTTTACGTTCATCTATAAATAATTCATTTTTTACTTGGTTAATGTATTCATACTTCATATTTAAAACACCACTTATTCGACAGCCTGTACAAATCATGATAAATAGGGCGAGGGATGAACGATTATTTTGTGATTTGAAATATTGTTTAAGTATTTCGTATTCTACTAGGTTAATAAACTTGCTTTGTTCATCTTTTGGAGGATTAGACCCTTTAAATGTGACCTTATAAGTAATATTCTTAGCTAGTAATCCTTCATAAACAGCATCGTCTAATGATGATCTGATATATCCATTTAGTTTTCTTATTGTTTCTTTGGAGTGTGTTTTAGAAAATTCATTTATAAATTGTTGATACATATTTCGTGTTAATGATTTAAGGCTTGTCTGCGAAAATGAATGATTACCAATATGTTTGATAGCTGCCTTATATGATTTGTAAGTTATAAGTGTAACATTAGGTTGTTTGAATGTTTCGCACCAATTCTTGAAGTAATCATAAAAGGATAAATCATTATCAAGATAAAGCCCTTTAGTTAATTCATTAAACTTTTCATTTCCTGCATATTCAGCTTCACGTTTAGTTTTAAATCCTTTTTTTCTATAGCGTTTGCCTTCATATACAAAATCGTACATCCACTTTTTTAGTTTTTTATCATATTGTTGTGTTTTCATAAGTTGTTCCTCCTAAAAAA